>Ga0247608_10000122_pt1 | contig 147894 bp, 253 predicted proteins | sample 176DNAGHGlowgp2_FD_193490 | JGI IMG/M metagenome (GOLD analysis project Ga0247608, IMG submission 193490) | Sheep rumen microbial communities from Palmerston North, Manawatu-Wanganui, New Zealand - 1766 DNA GHGlow gp2 | ecosystem: Host-associated > Mammals > Digestive system > Stomach > Rumen...
TTGTGAAGGTGAATCAGATCAACCAATTTGTATGTATGAACTTGGTAGAAATATTTGTAGAATGCAAATGAGATTTCCTACTGATTGGGATATAAGATTAATTATTACATCAGAATATAATTACAAAAGAGCTAAAGATGTTTCTATACAAACAATGCTTGCTACTGATCGCATAACTATAAATTCTAATATTGCTCAACATATAGACAATATATTTGAAGCTTTTATATATATTTCTTAGATAATGGATTACCAACTTCGTAGAATACCTCTATAACGCTCTATTTTGCCTTTTAAGGCCTGTTTGGTATATTCTTGGTAGATTTATACCTTGAAATATGAAATGGGCCTTTATGGGCATTGTGGTGCGTTACAGAGGCATATAAATATGGGATTATATTTTTTTTGAAAAAAAAAAGAAAGGGAGTAAAAGTACCTCCCTGAGTTTTTATTCCATGCAGTTTCCTACAACACCCATTATACGTGTTAAGCAGCTGCTACAAATGTGTCTCACTACCTTATTAGTAATATTACAATTTGTGCCTTCCCACTCAATCTTATAAGGGAGTTCATAGGGCTTACTCAACTCGTGAATATCCTTTACTCCTTCTTCAAGTACTGTACCACATAAATCACAACGATCCTTTAATAAATTTGTTCCAAGTGTCATAACTTTATCCTCCTTTAAAATAAGTTTTATTTGATTTGTGTTACTTGTTCCTGTCTATAATATGAAATTTCTTTCTCGCGTCGCTAATTTTTACAATCATAATATAGGAACCACAATATTAAATTATGGAGGTAGAACATTATGACAAAAAGGGAAAAGATATTTTTAGGAATCATCATTTTCTTACTGTTGGTATGTTTATCAGGGTGTGGTAATGAATTACCAAAGGTAGAAGATAATTCTATAACTGAGGAGATTGTTATCAAACCTATCGAGGTAGTACCAATAACAATCAAGGAAATTGAGATTGTTAAAGATGAAAATGTAACAACTTGGGATAATGCAAATATCCAAACATGGGATGATATTAAGTGATTCTAATAGACCTTAGCAAGTCTTTAAACTGCTATTTTTTTCAAAGATATTTACAAAAAAAAAAGAAAAAGAGCCGTTATTTAAAACAGCTCTACATCGATTTTGTAACTGATTTCATAAGAACCAGTTTCGGTCTCATGAATACCAACATCATATTTAGCCCAATCTTCAAGAGCTTCTTTATAATGTCTTAATCCTGCTTCTTTAGTTCCATATATTTCGGTTACTTCTTTCCATGTTATTGTATTTCTCATATTTACTCCTTTCCTATAAAGAGAGTTTATTATAGTTGTCTCTCTTCTATAATAGTTCATTTCTTTTACGCGAGTATTTATACGCATATTATAGCAACCTATAAACAAAGATATTTAATCTTAATGGAGGTAGAAAGATGACAAAAGAAAAATTTGGAAAAATTTGTATTTATGTATTAAGCATTTGTTGCGTTATTCTTATGGTTGTAATGGTATGGGGTATATTTACAGCATATAAAATGGGTATCGATAAGGGACGAGAAGAAACAGTCCAGATGGTTACCGATTTTACTGATAAGTATAACTTCAATGAAATACAAAGTAAGGAAAATGGCGGTATAATGGCATGTTTTGGTAGTACAAAATATTTCCCAAATAGTAATAATACGTTGTTAAATTGCTACTATGATTGGGATGGTAGTTTAAAAATCAGTTTAAAGGATGTGACAAAGTAATTTTGGTTTAAAAAATCAAAATGGGTAGTAAAGAGATTTGCTACCCTATTTTTTTCGCTAAAATCTATGTTCATATTATGCAGCATAATAAAAGATATTTATCACAAAATTATGGAGGTAGAAGAATGAAGAAGATTTCAAAGAATCAGATTTGGGCATTGTTAGTAACAGTATTCTGCGTAGCTATCACATTAATCTTAATGGTAAGTGCGTATAATGTAGGGCGTCAAACTGGAAGAGAAGAAACAATCCAGATGATTGACGAAGACCTGAGTGTATATACATTTACAATTGAAGATAAAGGTGGATGGCGTTGCGGATTAATGTCACATGAAACAACTTATACAGACCCAGGTGAACTTTGGGATGATGCAATTCGTACCGAGTATAATTGGGACGATGGTAAATTACATCTGAGTTATACACATCATTAAGTTGATGAAAGTCGTTAAGGCGCGACTTAAAACAAGGCCTTATTTTTTTTAAATATGACGAGAAAAAAGAAAAGGACTATATTTCAGTCCTTTGTTAATTTTCCAGCCCATATGCCGAATAACAAACTTGGTATAATAGACCAGAGTATAGCATTAATTGTTTCCATATGAAGCCATACTTGTAAAGTTCCAAATATTGCAAAGAATGCTGCTCCACTTCCTATTAAAAATAATGTTATTCCTGCTAAAATTTTTAACATTTTTTTCATATTTATATCCTCCTTTTCCTTTCTATAATATAATATTTCTTTTACGCGAAAACTAAAGGGACTTTATTTTGTCCCTTAGTCGAAGATTGTTAATCACAGACTTGCTATAACCTGCAGACCTACTAAAAGTCCGTAGATCAAAATCAGACCTAAAGCTGTGTTTAATAAACCTTCTACAAATTTTTCATTACTTAAAATGCTCATCATAAAATACTTTATTCTTGTCATAAGCATTTCCTCCTTTCTCTTCCTATAATAGGGTATTAGTTTTTAGCGTCGCGTAAAAATAACCAAACACTTTTTTTAAAAAACTGAAAGTATTATTTTCAAAACGCGTAAAAATAACCAAACACTTTTTTAAAAAACTGAAAGTATTATTTTCAAAAACGCGTAAAAATAACACATTATTATAGACAGGAACAGATAAAATTATAATCTGTACTGTCAACAAAAAATATAAAAACAGGAGGAAATTTTATGAGCGTACAGTTTAATGAAAATTTAGGAAAGTGGGAAGTAACAACACCTAGAAACGATATATGGTTTTACCCTGGAAATATGACTTCAAATGAAGCATATGAACAGGCTTGGGAAGACTATAAGGAACAGATGTATTCTAGATAGTTATTAATCCAAAAATGAAATAACATTAGTTGGCGCAAAGGGGAAATACGTCCCCTTGTTTTTTCATTTTTCTTACTTTATTCGATCTCAAAGATATTTCGCAAAAAAATTTACTCTTATATTGGAAAGGAAGATAAAAGGGAGTTATACCCTGTTAATATCGTATAATGGGAGATTACGCCGATATTAGATCGGAGACGATAGTTCGAAGCTATCTAAGGTCCTTTCTTTTTTTCTTAGATGAATATAACGAAGCTAAGGATGAAATGCAGTCTGCTTTTAGCAGAGTGTTTTTTTTAAATATTCGCATTAAAAGATATTTATATAATGAAGAATAGGAAAGTCTAGTAATAGATGAATTGGGTAATGATTTAAAATTCATGCCGGTTCGAATCCGGTTCTATTCTTTTTTTCGCTAAAATCTCCATTCATATAATGCAGTGTAAGTAATACAAAAATAAAACATATGGAGGTATTGAATATGAAGAAGAGAACAAAAGAGTATATTGGACTTTTTATTCTGGACATGACACTTATCATTTATGGATTTATTTTGGGCAGGATTACAGCACCAAGCAAGAATGAAAAGGAGGATGAAGATGAAGAATAGAAAGAATTCAAAAGGGGCTTAATGCTCCTTTTCTTTTTTCTCGCATAAAAATAACATTATATTATGCAGACTTGAAAGTAAAACCTTATAGGTTTGATATAAATTATGTTGATAGGAGGTAATATGATTTATTGAAAAAGCTATAAGCAAGAACTATAACAGTCGTAAAAGAAATAGAAGAGAAGCGATACAAAATAAATTCTCTTCTAAAATTTTTATACGCGAAAATATAGTAATCGCACTTTTCATAAATGAAAACTGAAGTTATTATTTTTTAAACGCATAAAAATAGCATCTTATAATGAGAAGGATACAAACGAATAATTTCGATTTAAGTATTTGAACGATCAATCAAGTATTTAAACCGAAACTGTTCATATGTCGTATCCTCTTGTTGGCAAGGGAATTGAGATTGCACTAGTTTAAAGACTGAAAGCAGTTTAGTTCCCTTGCTTTGTTTTTTAGATTGAACGAAGTGAGAACTGCAGTTTTCTAAAAGAAAAGTACGCTAAAATATTTATTTATATTATAGCAAGTAAACATTTTACATAATAAAGGAGGTAGCTTATGAAGAAAGTTATTGAAGAGTATTATTGTGATTGTTGCGAAAAACAGGTTGAAAGTAAAGATAAACTTTATTATCATGATATATATTTATATGATGATGAAATAAATAGAAGATTATTTGCAACTCATGGAAATTTCTGCAAAGAATGCAATAATAAATATAATAATGACTTAAAGAGTATAATAAAAATACTTTCTAATCATTATGGAAATGATATTAAGAAAGATAAAGAAGAGGAAGATGACCTCTTATAAAAACATCAAGTCCTGAGAGTGGACTATAAATACTCTCGCAATTTTTTTGTCTCATAATATGGTAACTATAAAAAATATTATGGAGGGCTTAGCCTATGTTAATGAGTACTTACAGAGAATTGACTACAAACAAAGCAGTGAAGGCAGCGCAACGTGATTACTATGAAATTATGGAAACTAAAGAAGATTATGATTTAGGTCTTCGGAGAGTTGATCATCATTTTAGGCACGTATGCAAGAAAGCTAGTGTTTATAGGCATGGAAGAAGGAACGCGTTATACAGCAAGTAAGCCAGGTAATTTGTAATAGAAACAAAATGAGTAGGACCTTATGGTTCTATTCGTTTTTTAAATAGTTTCGCTAAAAATAATGCCTCTAATATGCAACAGTAGTTATTATACAACTAATTTATGGAGGTAGAAGAATGAAGTTTAATTTTAGTTTAGAAAGTGATAACCTTGAGGATGATCTTAAGAAGATTATCGAGACAGTAACTGAAGCAATTTGCAGAGATACTGATAGAGAGCTTACGAGAATGAAAGCACTTAATCAGGTTAATGCAACTGAACAGGTTAAGGGACTTGATAACCGAATTGATGGAGTTGAATCTAGGTTGAATCTTTGTGAAGTAGATTTAAAGAAAGTAAAAGAATCTACTAAAAAGAGTGATAAGTAACTAACAGGCGGTCCTGAGCAAGACCTAAAACTGCTCTTATTTTTTCAGATCGAATATAGTGAAAAGAATCGCGAAATTTATGTTTTATATATTGGAGCGGTAGGGCTCGTGGATGTAAATTTTAGATGGTTTATATAGATATTTGAAATGATCAAACAAGTGTCTATACAAGCCAGATAAAGTTTGCATATCTACATATCCCTACCTCTTCCAAGTCGAGAGGGCTGCAAATAATTTCGGTCCTCTCGCATTAAGTTTTTAGAGAAGGACGACACGTAATAAAATGAAGTGTTGTGCATCTCGCATTAATTTTTGAGCAGAGTGATTAAGAAAGGAGACTAAAATGAAAACTTACAAGATTTACTTTGTATCAGGAAAAGAAATAACAGTTGGTGCAGGTTATGTGCAATATTTACATGAAGCTAACATAAATAAAAATATGTTAGTTTTTTATAATGATAAAGATGAAGTAATTGGAGCGTTTGATTTAGATAAAGTACTTGGTGATATGGTAATGGCTCCTAATGATGAAAATGAACAAAAAGAATCCAAACCAATAGGATTCCAAGCACCAGAAACGCCAGAAGAAAAAGAACCTGAAGTAAAAGAGAAACCTAAGAAAAAAGCACCTAAAAAGAAAGGAGAAAATGATTAATATGACAGATTCAAAAGACTACATTCTTGAACATATGATTAAAGATTTTAAAGAAGCTAGATTTAGAGGTTTTTATATAATTCCTACAGACGAAGAATATGACCAGGATTCGGGTTATAATTTAATACAAATAGTTGGATATAATTATAATGAGGATAACACTAAAATATATTATGATTTCGGTGATTGTCATGATGTTATAAATTTAATGAATTTTGGTATGACTGGTTTATCAATGGATATAGAACATGATAATGGTCTTGTTAGGGTTTTCTGGAATGATAGGAAACCAAGAAAAATTAATTCTATAGATGCATTCTTATCAATATTTACAGTATATGGAGAGGAGATTATTTAAATCGGTACATTAAGACAGGAGGATAAAATGACACGAGACTTTGAAGTTTGTTATTCTACGATAGCTAGTAATATTAAAAAGTTAAGAAAGTTTCATGACTTAACGCAGGTTGAGATGGCTAAGTTATTAGATATAGAGCCACAATATTATGCAAGACTTGAACGTGGAGATGATCCAGATAGGAAATTTACATTAGAAAAGGTAATAATAGTTTGCAGTATTTTTAGAGTAACACCAAATGACATAATAACAAAGTTACCAAATGTAACACCAATTACAGAAAGAAATTATAGATATTCTATAGAATCAATGCTTAAGGATTTAAGTCAGGAACAACTAGAAAAAATTTATAAGGAGATCTCATCGTATGACAACAGAAGAAATCATGCAGAAAATTGTGGAAGCTAATATTTTTGATCAGCATGACATTGCAACAATTGAACGTGGATTAAAGTTCCAGGAAATGTACAATATTATGTTAAATGAATGTTTATTTAAAGATACTAATACAAATATATTTAATTTTAAATATCAAGTAGGCCAGGCATTCGGAAAAGTTAAAGGTCATTGTCCTGATTGTCTACATTGTATGAAAATCTCATCTGTTAATACAAAAAATAACAACAAAACAGTAAAGTATGCTTGTAACAGGACTAATAAAGATGTATATGAATATAATACTTGCGAATTCTTTGAAAGGATTGAATGCTAGGTCTGTTCGCGAATTTGTACTGCGCTATAATGAGGTGGATAGCCCCTCGAGTGTGAAGAAAGTGACTTAAGAAATTAATTAGGTTGCTTTCTTCTTTCTTTGAAAGTTAGCTCAATCGGTTTGTGATTGGGTAGACTTTCTTCTTTCTTTGAAAGGAGATAATAATGGATAAATTTTTAGAAGAATTAAATGAAAACCTTAACAAAGTATATCAAAAGAAACTCAAAGAAGGCAAGCACTTCATATCAACTTCAGAGTTATTTACTGGAGTAAAAGAGTATATGGATATAGGTGAATATTTTGAGAGATTCTGTAATGATCATACTACCGGATGGAAATTGAATATGTGACTGAAAGGAGAAAATAAATGTATACAAAGACAGTAACTTATAAAGATTATGCAGGAAAAACTCATAAAGAAACATTAAATTTTGAATTAAATACTATTGATGTACTGGAAATGCATTATGGAATGCCAGGTGGTATTGTTAAAGCAATTGATTCAGCGCTTAATGATAAAAATCCATATGGTTTATTAATGATGCTTAAAACATTTGTATTAATGTCATATGGTAAATTAAACAAAAGTAAAACACAATTTGATAAGTCAACAAATGTTAAAATGAAATTCATGTCATCAAAAGCATATCCTGCATTTATGGAAATATTATTATTTGATAAGACTGGTAAAGAAGTTAATGAATTTATGGATAAAATAATTCCAGAAGAAATACAAGAAAAAGCTGAGAATAATAAATATAATATTAACTTAGATTTAGATTTAAAAAATTTAAATAAGAAAACTATATTTGATGATTTAAGTAATTTAGGATTTAAACTGAAAGATGATTAATATAAAAAATAATAACTATAAGGAGAAAGAATTTATGACAATTAAAAGATTAAAAGAGATGATTGAAAATTTACCAGATGATATGCGTATATATGCAGATGATGGTAAAACAGGTATGTTCACTAATAATAGTGAATTTGTTCTTGCTATTCCTCATGGCGATATGTGTGTTTTGCAAACTAAAAATAATTTTGATGCAAATAATGAAATTACAGCTTGGTATGATACTGCAAAAAATAATGGCATTGATGCTAATGCTTTCTGGAAAAGTTTTTATGAATCAGGTTATGATTATGATGATTTTGTAGATCCTAAAATGCAAGAAGAAGCTCTTAAATTTAGAAAGGAGAATTTATGAAGCGAGATGTCTTAGAATCAATTATGAACAAATGTAAGTCACATAAACCTTTAACTATTGATGAATACGACAAGTTAGGTAAAACATTAAATTTATTATATGGTGATTTAAATAATTTGGATGATTTTGATATACAGTTAGATTATCCTATAAATTTAATCTTTTGTATATTTGGTGAACATAAACAGGTAGCTATTAATGATGAAAAGTCTGTAAAGGAAGTCGAATCAAATATAGACTACATCTTATGTAATTTAATGGAAGCTAGAGAAGCAAATGTTCTTCGTATGAGGTTTAAAGGTAAGTTATCTCTTGATGAGGTTGCAAAGATATTAGATCTTACAAGAGAAAGAGTAAGACAGATTGAAGCTAGAGCTTTGAGAAAAATGAGACATCCAAGTAGAGCTAAGGCAATATTTACACCTTATAGACTTTCTCAGGAAATAAAAGAGAGAACTGAAGTACTTGATCAGAAGAATAAAGAACTTGCAGGACTTATCACAAAATGTTTAGATCAGATAGATACTTTGTCAAAAGCACTTGATAGTGTTGGTATTAAAGTAAGTACTGAGAAACCTAATACATATGTAACAACTTTAGCAAGAAACATTAATGAATTTGAATTTTCTGTAAGAGCATATAATTGCATGAAGAGAGCAGGTATTAATACAATTGGTGATCTTACCGAGAAAACAGAAGAAGAAATGCGACAAGTTAGGAATCTTGGTCGTCTTGGTTTCGAAGAAATAAAGGATAAGTTAACAAGTCTTGGTTTAAGATTTATGACTGATGAAGAAAGAAAAGAGAATCCAATTCATACAAGAGATGAAATAAAAGATATTTGTAAGAATTGTGAGTATAACTATCATGGCGAATGTCGTAATGAATTTGTATGGTGTGATAGTTGTGAGAATGGTTGTGTGAACTATAGAAATTCGGATGAATGTGATGCTGATGCCGATGATAATGATAAACCTAATCTTTATTTTTGTGAGTCTTGTTCAGCATTCAAAGGTAGAAATAATAAATGTACAGCTGGACATACTTGCAATGTCGAAATAGAAGGTTGTAAAGATTATGTTCAGCATCCATATTATTGAAATACTGTAGAATAGCCCTACAACGCTCTATTTTGCCTTTTAAGGCCTGTTTGGTATATTCCAGGTATATTTTATCAAGGAAATATGAAATGGGCCTAAATGGGCATTCTGGTGCATCTGAAGGGTATTTCTAGAAAGGAGAAAAATAAATGACAGAAGATTTTGAAAATGAAGAATATGGAAGAGGTGAAATTCATACTACATATAATTTATTATCAGATGGTTTCTTTGGTTTTTTATTATCTAAAGACATGGAAGCAGAATCATTAGAAGATTTAAGTGCATGGATGGAAAAGAATAGGCCTTGGATTGATGATGTTGTCAGACATACATGTGAACGAATAAAAATAATTAAAAGAACAGAAATTATTGCAGATAAGGAGATTGGTGAAATATGACAAACGACGAAAAAATTGAAGAGATATTTAGAGAGACCGATGAGTTTTTTAAAAAGAAAGTAAGAGAAACATTTGGACTTGGCGAGCAGGCTAAAATAGTAGATATTTGTGATGGATCTATTACGGATATTTATGATGTATTGAACGATTGTTACTTTGACGAAGATGACGAAAGATGTAAAACATGCTCCGGTTTTAAACTTTGCCAGAAAATGGAAGAATTAGGTTATGATGAATGGAATGAACTTGAATATGAAGAACCTGACGGATATGCAGATGAAATGGAAACTACAACAACAATATCAAATAATGGTATTTCCTGGTAAATTAAAAAAAGGTGATAATAAAATATGAATAAAGTAACATTAGAAGAAGTTTTAACATTTTATGAATCTAAAACAAATGAAGAACTCTTACAAGAAGTTCAAGATATTTATTATAGCTATCCAGTTTCTGGCGGAATTAGAAGAAGGAATTTCTATAATAGAATAAAAATGAATGGTAAAACTGTTAGAACAGTTGTTGCTGGTCATTATAAAAGAATTAGTATGGAAATATACATTAAATTCTTACTTGTAGGTCCTTGTCCGGAATGGTTGATACCAGAGCATACTGTAACAGAACAAGAAAAATTATCCAAGAAACAAAGAAATAAAGAAATTGCAATAAAGAATAAAAAATTGTACCAGCATATGTATTATTTAAATGTAACAAAAGAGAAACGTAGACTTCAAAAAAATTCGCAAAATAATTCCTTTATAATATAGAGGAGGTGACAGCCTATGAGTAAATATAAGGGAAATAAATACCTTGTGGATAATGAAACAGGTCGTAGCACTTTGGTAGACGATGATATAGAAATCATTACAAATGATCTAGAGGAATATATGTATAATAAACAATATTTCCTTTTAGGTAAGTATGACGATAATATAGTCTATACCAAAACAGACTATAACAAGAATATTCACAGGAAATATATTCTTAGATTAGTTTAAAAGTTACAAAAGGAGTATCAAAGATATTTGGTACTCTCTTTATTTTCAGATTGAATGAAGTAAAGTGAGGTAATTATGTTAACATTTATAACAGTAATGGTTGTCTTTATATTTTTTATAGGTTGCGCAATATTTAATAAAGTATGCAGAATGTTTAATATTATGATGGCAAACCAGAGAATTATAACTGACAACCAAAAAGTAATTATGGAAAAGATAAAACAAATAAATGGAGGTAATAAGAATGGAACTTCTAACAATAATACTATTAACACTGACATTTAGCATTACTATTGTAAATTTAGTAGTATTAAAATGGATTTGGAAAGATATTGATCATATTGATAATAAATGCTATGCAACTATGTCGATAATCCATGACGAAGCAGAAAAGACTAGAGAATATTTAAAAGCTGAAATAATAAAGTCAGAGAATGGATATGTATACTATGAACCAAATGAAGAAAACGAAACTAGTTGATGCAAGATGCATTAATTGTAAATTTTATGTTAAATACAAACAATATTGTGAGAAACATAAAATGCCAACAAAAAAGACAAGTATGTGTCTACAAATTGAAAGGAAAGATATTTAATGGCGTATCGAGTTGAAGAATTTGATTCTCAAGGAAGATTTCTTATATGCGAGATATATGATACTATTGAAGAAGCTAGGGATTTTAATAGAGTACACCTAAGTAGAAATCCTAGTCATTATATCAAAACATATAGATGTAATAGTAAAGGAAATAGTTACACACATAAGGAAGTTGTTTTATAAGGAGGTATTAACATTGGTTTACAATGATGATGAAATAAAAAACTTAATGAAAGAAAAGAACTTAACAGAAAAACAGGCAAAAAGAAAGATATATTGTCGAGAGTGGTATAAGAACTTTTATAGTGAACACCGAGATGAACGGTTAGAATATTATAAACAACATAGAAAGGAGAAAAAGGAGAATAAAATACTAAACACTTTGCTCTAAAATCTGAGCAAACTGAAATCTCATTTTAAGAAAGGAGAATAAAATACTAAACACTTTGCTCTAAAATCTGAGCAAACTGAAATCTCATTTTAAGAAAGGAGAAAATTAAATGAAAAAGATATTTTGTTTAATAATGATTATATGTATTTTAGTTTTTACAGGATGCGATGATTATAAAGCAAAAATTACTTCAGTTCAGGAACAAAATAAAGACAACACAAGTATGTTTATACTTATTGAATCAGCAGATTATTGCTATGACGTAGTTTATCATAAGGATACTAAAGTAATGTATGCTATAAGCAGAGGTACTTATAATCGTGGAGTATTTACACTATTAGTTAATCCCGATGGTAGTCCAATGATATACGAAGAGAATTAAATTAAAGGAGGAAATTGATTAATGAAGAAAAAGCTTAAAGATTGTACAATACAAGAACTATTTGATTTATGTAATGAATTTGGTAAATATTGTTCTTCAGAATGTCAGTTTGATGATATATCATTATGCCCAACAGATGGCGGTTGTCCTATTGCAAGATTAATGAACTATGAAGATAAGGAAATAGAAATAAAATAAATAATAAACACTTTGCTTTAAAATCTCATTTTATGAAAGGAGTATAAAATGCCATTTTTAGTTGAATATTTACAAGATATTCCAAAAGATTGTGGAGAATGTCCTTGCAGTATACATATAACACCAAAAGAAGTATATTGCAATGCAAGACAAAAACACTTTGAAGTAACTGATGGAAGACCTGAAGAATGTAAAATAATTGATTGTAATGAGAAAAAAGAAGCAGACCCTTCAAAATATCATATTTGTTTAAATTGTATATTTAATAATGGTGAAGCAATGCATAATAAGATCATATGCGGTTATATTAAAGGTAATCATACAACTATGTATAAAAATGAATTTGATACTTGCGTAAATTGGTTTTATAAAGGAGAAACAAATGCCAAATTGGATTGAAGGAACATTAAAAATTCGTTCTAAAGATATTAATGATATTAAAAATTTTTTAAAAGAAGCTGTTGGTTATAGTTGCCATGCTTGTCCATTGTCAAGAGAAGAAAAAGCTAAATGTTATGAAATAAATTATAAAGAACGACCTTGCGAAACTAATAACGAAATTAAACCGTTTAATAAAAATGTTAAATATGATGAGTCTTATGACGATGGAGATTATGTAATACTAAAAGATTTATTATTTGTTAAAGATGGTCCAAGTAGAGCATTTATTAATAAAGAAGACGAAACAAATGAAGAATATATAAATATTGAATCTCCTATATTAGTAATGCGTGTACAACAAGCTTGGGGATTTGATGCTGAAGGTTGGCTTGAATTAGCAAAGAAGTATCATATAGATATTCGTTTATATGGTATTGAACAAGGTATGCAATTTGTACAAGAATTGGAAATAATTAATGGCGAAGTAACTATTGACAGAGAAATACATTATAAAGATTGGGATTGGGAATGTCCTTTTCCAAGAATGGGAGGTTAATATGAGTAATGAAGAACATTATTTTGAAAATTTAATTCATCATGGAAGCGATGAAGTTGCGGGTAATTGTAATAAAGATAATATTAAACCGGAAGTAAGACAAGCTATAGAAACATGTTATTATTATGTTTTATTTAATTTATTTAATTCAAGAGAAAATTTAGATGAGTTTTTAGAAGATCGCAAATGGTAAAGGAGGCTATTACAAAATGAGAAAGGCATTTGCAATATTATTATGTGTATTGCTTTTATGCACAGGTTGTGGCAATCATCAGTTTATCGATACTACTTGGACATATAATTATGCGATCATCGAGTTGCCAAATGGTGAAATTATAGAAGGTAAAGTAGAGTCTTGGAATGATTATGAAGGAGAACAATTACAGGTAAAGATAAATGGAGTAACTTATCTTACAAATTCATTCCATTGTGTTTTGATGCAAAAGTAAGGAGAGAATAATATGAACGACGAAGTAAATATTCAAACTGAAGGTTTATGCAAAGAAGTAACTACTTGTGTTATTAATGCTTATGAAAAAGGATACAAGCAAGGATATAAACGAGGTTATAAAGAAGGGGAAGATATAGAACAATCAAATGCTGCTATTACAAAAGAAGAAGTTGCAAAGCTAGAATATGAGCATGGATTAAATGATGCTTGGGAGTGTGCAAGGAAAATATGGAGAATGTCACCTTATGAAAGAGCAGAGATATTTCATGATAAAAACTGTATGCTTGAACATACCGCATCTAAAGCAATTCAGATGATTAAAGAGTATGAAGAAAAGAAAGAAATAGGGAATGATATTAAGATTGGTGATGAAATTGAATATGAATCTCATGGTAAAGGCATCGTTACTCGTATATATGATAATACACTTACAATTACTTGGCTTGAAGATGGCACATTTAGCATAATTCATAATTGTATGGCCAAGAAAACTGGTAAGCATTATGATTGTATTGCTGAAATATTTAAAAATGGAAAGGAAAATTAAAATATGCCAAAAATAAATGTAGAAATGGAAATTGATGAAGGGAAAGCATTTCGTATATTATTAGAAGCTTTACATGCAGATCTAGATGAAGATATTAGAGAAGATGCTTTTGACGTAGAAGATGGAGAAATTGTAGTAAGAAATTATGATGATAGAGGCGAACTTTACCTTGCATTATATCATCTAGCTACAAAGATATTTCCTAATACTTATTTTAGAAGTATGTTTGACGACCCAAGGAAATTGATGACTAAATTATATAAAGAAAAAGAAAGACAGGCGAACTAAATGAGAGAATTTAAACGTGGAGGCATTATAGTTGATACATGTAATCCAAATGATGACACACATTATTTAATACTCAAAGAAAGAAAAAATAGTTTCTATTGTCTTGACACTATAGATTTTGAACCAGTTACTATTGGTAAAGATTGGATCAATCAGTATACAATTGTCGATAGTATAGATATTAACAAGGTCATAGGTTTTCTAAAGGAGGAATAAATATGGCAAGAATTCAAGTAATAATTCCAGACGAAGATGAGAATATTACATATATTGTTAGTGATGATTTTGCTAACTATATATGTCAAGAAATTGAAGAAAAAATCAATAAAGAACATCGAATTGATTTTATAAGAAAATTAGGAGAAATAAATGACTAACAAAATAAAATTTATTCTAAATGGATGTGATATTTCATTTATAGCAGAAGCACCAGAAGATATGACGGTAAAACAACTTGTAGAACAAGCAAATCGAATACAACCATATTGGTGCGCTTGCGGAATTTGTAGAGCAGAAGATGATGACAAAGTTGAAATAAGTTTTGATTATAATGATGTTATAAAGGTTAATGATCTTGTTGCTTGTAGTATAAAGGAGAAAATAAATGTCTAACATAATAGAAATCTATAACAAAGAACTAGAAAAACAAGCAATGCAAATAACTGAAATATTTCTAGATGTCGCAAATAAACAAAATAAAACTTTAGAAGAAGTTGTTGAAATTTATTATAATGTTATAAAAAATAAGAAAGATAAAATAAAGGAATTAGAATTAAAAAATAAGATGAAAAGGAATAAAATAAGTGAATGAAATATATAAATTGAATCAAGATTTAAAAATACATCATGAATCATATGGTAATATTCTTGGTTATGGAACTTATTATAAAGGAACATTGTTTAAAATTGTAGGTGAACCAAAACCAGAAAAGAAGAAGTATAAATTAGAATGTTTAGATAATAAATATGAACATAATCCATTGTATATTAGAAAAAGTGAATTAAAACGATTTTTTGAATTGGCAACAAATGATGAATTACAAGAATTAATAAATGAATAAAAAATAGAAACGCTAAAATTGGAAAAGGTAAAAGAGGTGAAGTAAATAAGAAATGAAAAATCCAATAAAATGGATACTTGACAGGGTTAAACAAGAACGTAAAGAAGAAATAGCAAACAAATATAATTGTAAAAATTGTATGCATTATGGTAATTTTGAAGCATTTTATGGAGAAGTATATGCATGCAAACTATATGAATGCCATTATAAACAGAAGGAGCGAGCAAATGACAGCATTTGAATTAAGTGAAAGTAAAGTTAGATTTCAAAGAGTTTATGAAGCATTTTTTATAAAAGAATCTAATGATGATACACAATATGTTTTAACACAGGAAGAATATAATATTTTACTTAATAAACTTCAAGAAGGAATAGAAATAATTAATGAATATTTAAAAGAAAAGGGGTAAATAAATGCAAGAAATAATGACTAAATTAGTAACTAAAATGATAGCCGGAATGTATATGGTTTTAATTTTAGAAGGATATATTACAAGTCCAGATCAAATTCCTGGAGATGTTGATCCAAGAAATTTACAACAACTTGCTGGTGTAATTATGTGTGAAAATGGTAGTTGCCCGGAAATTAAATGTCAATTTTTAACGGGAGTAGTTCCATTAAATAGACTGCATTCTAATCATTGGGATGGTGATAGTATTGAAGAAGTTATAATGGCTAAAGATGGTGGTTATATACAATATGCTTATCCTACAAGAAATAATTTTAAAACCGTTAAATGTAGTGATTTATCCTTAGCTATTGCAAAGTATTTATTATTATACTACGAACCAGGACTTCAAAGCCCTAAAAACTTAATGTATCAAGGGATGAACAAATATGCAGGAAGCGAAGTATATTGGCCTGATGGACATGGTGAATACTTTTGCTTGGAATAAAATAAATAAGGAGAAATAATATGGGAGCAATATTTTATAAACAACCTAATGGAAGGTATTGTAGATATTCTACAGTAGTTGATTGTGTTACAGATTATAATATGAATAAATATGATATTATTAAAATGTTTGTAGAAGACGCAATTGATAATGCAGAAAAATTTATTAATGATGAAAAGAATTTTCATAAGTTTGAAGAATTAACTGAAAAATATGAAGACTTAGGACCTGATGAATGGCCACTTGGTGATATGTCTGTTGAAGAATTTGAAAAAATACGAAAACGTATGGAAGAACCTGAAAGCTTTAGAACATTTTGGGAAAGGACCTAAAAAGGAGAACATATGAAAAAAGTATATTCAGAAATGATAAAACCTGGTGATCTTAGTCATGAATTATATTTACTTCAAGGATGTGGTTATACAATCATTAATGTATTTCAGGATCATATAAAAGATTTTGCAGATAAAGAAGTAACAACATACACAATTATTTATGAAAGGGATGAATAAAATGACTAATTGTGCAGTATTTTGGATATGTTTTGTAGTTTCCTTTACTATATCATTTATAACAGGTATAATCGTAAAAATAAAAACTGAAAATAAATACCGTGAAAAATTAAATCAATCTAAATCTTATAACGATCGTATAAATAATGATGATGATTTTCCTGGTTTATTATCATGTCCAAGTTGCAAAAATGTAAAAATAACTTTACAAAGTTCTACATATGTACCAAATGTAAACATATATAATGGCAGAATAGAATTTTCAGCATGTGATATTGCTACAAAATATAAAGTAATATGCCGGCAATGTGGCATGCAAACAAAGGACTTTAAATATGCAAGTGAAGCAATAATAAACTGGAATGGTAGAAGTGAGAGCACTGAAATAGTTAAAACGGAGGAATAATAATGGGAACAAGTGCAGCTATAAGATTTAAATATGAAGGAGATAATACAATTTTAGTTAATGTATATCATCATTATAATGGTTACATCGAGGGAGTTGGACATGACTTAGCAGAGTTTTTATTATCTAAAAAGATAGTTAATGGAATAACATGTTTTGATGATATGAATACAATTGCAAATGGTTTTTCATGTTTAATAGCACAATACATTAGTAATGTAAAAAAGGGTCCCGGTAAGATATATATTTATCCTCAACATTTTAAAGGAGATTACAATTATGATGTAGTATATAATGGTTGTAAAAATGAAATATATATAAAAGTTACTACACATTATGGCAAAGTCCTTTTTGAAGGTTCTCCTAAAGAATTATTAGAATATAAAGAAGAATCAGATGAAGATGAAGGTATAACACAAACTAAAAACAAAAAAGATCTTAAGTTATTAGATATTGTTAATACTGCTATTTCAATGTGTGAGAATAAACTAGAATATACTCTAGAAGATATTATATCATATGTAAAGAAAAGTTTAAAAGAACTTGAAGAAAGTGAGGAAAATAAATGAAAGCCGTTAATGCTGATGATGTATTAAAAATACTGCATAAATATGGCAAATACATTTTTGTGACGGATGAAAAAAGGTATTTCTCTATGGTCGATGAAATAGCAAATCTCAAAGCATTAGAGGAAAAGATAGAGTGGATTCCATTAAAATGGGAAAATGATTCAAAAATGGTTTGTGATTTTCCGTACGAATTAGATGGAAGTTGGGTTTTTGTAACAAATGGAAAACTTATAAGCGTTGAACGAATTAAAAAAGATGCTTATGATCACTTCTTTCCAAATGGACGATGGTTTGAATTACCTGATGTAATTGCATGGGCGCCATTACTAGAGCCGTATAAGCCAGAAAGTGAGGAATAAATATGGCAGATGAACTTAAACAATGCGAGTATGACAGAGGCTATAACAAGGGCAAAGCAGATATTCTGGAAAAGGTAAGGGCGGAAATTGAAGCGTTGTACAATACAAAAAACTACCTTGATGGACGAGGAATTACAGTATTAGATTGCTTAAATATTATTGATAAGTACAGAGAGGAATAATTATGGCAGAAATAGAATTAGTAATCAAAGTAGACGAAGATGAATATAAAGCAAGGCAACGTTGGATTGCTAATCCAAGAGTATTAATAAATGCAGTAGATAAAGCAATAGCTAATGGTACTGTACTCCCAGAAGGGCACGGAAGGTTGTTTATTCTTGATGAAGAATTAGCAAAGAAGTATTTTACCGAATTTAGTTTTAGTTGTCAAAAATGGATAAGTGAAGTTGGTATATCTAATGCTACTTTAAAAGTAATTGAAGCAGACAAAGAGGTAAAAGAATGACAATAGAAGAAGCAATTAAGATAGTGCGTGGAGAATCTGTTGGCTATCCCGTTTCATGTGACGAACAAATAAATGCTGCTAAATGTGTTGCTAATTATGCTGAGAAGTATTTAAAGCAAAAAGAAGTGTTAGAAAAGATAAAAAAAGAGATAGATGACTCAATTTTAATTTGTCGAGAATCTGCTCAAAATAATACTTGGTGTGACGGTGAATTGGTAGGCTTTTTACAGAGCAAGGATATAATTAATAGAAATTTATCGGAAGTGAGTGAATGAGTAGAAAAATAGACAAAAAGAAAGAAGGTAAATAAATGACATTAGACGAAGCTATTAAACACTCAGAAGAAATGGCAGAAGAGCAGGAGAAAATGGCCAAAGAATGGCACGAAAATCAGGTTAGAAAATGTGAAATCATCCCTTTTGCTGTAATGGATTATACACATGAAAATAAGTGTAAGGAATGTGCTTCTGAACACAGACAACTTGTAAAATGGCTTAAAGAGTTAAAACTATTGAGAGAACAATGTACTTTATGCAAAAAAGTGTGAAAAACCAGAAAGTGAGAAATAATATGATTATTGATCAAGGTATTGAATATTATATAGAAGATGACAAATTATATTCAAGAGAATGGTGGCGAGATGACAAGTTTAATGATAAAGATGCTAAATTTGTTGGTGACAGAAAATTAATACTTACAAAAGAAGCTTTCATTAAGTGTTATGATGCTTGGATACTTAACAAGGAGGAAAATGATAAAAATGGAAATAGCAGTAATAACACTTGAGTTAATATTTGGTTTAAGTATACTGTATATATTAATATGGCTTGGACTTTATAAATTAATAGAATGGTTATGGATTGAGAGGTAAAAGAATGAAAAATGACTTACAACAAATATGTACAAATATTGGTATAGCAATACTTGCTTTAGTCATGGTTGCATCATTTATATTAACGCCAATATCATTTATATATAATTGGGATGCCTTTTTAAAAACAGTATTTATAATAATGGATATACTTTTTTATATTGTTATATATGATTTAATATATGCTAAAAGTTTAGATGGAGGTAAATGAATGAAAAATAAAGAAAAAATAAATGACAAAAAGTATTATACTTGTGGAAGATGTAAACATAAATATGGACCTGAAAATGAACGTCCATGTATTTCTTGTATCTACGATACTGATGAAGCCGATTTATGGGAATACAAAAAAGAAAAGGAGAACTAAATGAAAATCGGAGAATGTACTCGAAAAAATACTTGTTACGATTGTGATAATAAAGAGTGCTATCTACATGGAAAGAAAGAATCTGATTGTCCCAAGTATTATTGTGATCGAGAAGGTAATGGATTCCATAATTGTAATCATTGTCCTTTTGTAGATTGGTTCATTAATGATGAAAGACAAAGATATAAGTCAGAAAGTGAGAACAAAAAATGACAGATATAAAACAATATCTTAAAGAAACTAATACTGTACTACTTACAAAAGAATCATTCGAACAACTCAAAGAAAAAGCAAGTGTGCTTGATAAAATTAGGGATGAAATAAAAGAAACTGCAAATAAAATAAGAAATATTAGAAGTGATAATCTATGTTTTTTCACAGAACAAGATATATTAGAGATTATTGACAAGTACATAGGAGGTAAATAAATGTTTTTCGATGAATTAAATATAATTATTCAATTACCTTATGTAATAAAATCTCAACGCCAACAAGATAAAGCATTAAAAAGAAGAAGAGAGATTGAAAAACAACTTATTTATAATTCATATGGTATTATATGTATAAACATTGATGAAAACTATAAGGAGATAAAATAAATATGGAAACTTTTTATTTTAATAATAAACCATTATTTACTGGTTCAATTGAAAGTATTGAATATGAATCTAATACACGCTCTTTGGATTTGATGGATCGTGGCTATTTATGTCATATGGTGCCAGAAAGGCCAGTAGTTTTTAATATAAAAAATGGAGTATTTAATAAAGATATTATAAAACTAATGACTAATTCAAAAGAAACAATAGATCCATATATTGATACTATATCATTGAATCAAACAGTAATACCAAAAAGAAAACATCATAAGAAACGTATTCAAAAGAAATGGTTGAAGAGATATGGTCATTGGACTGAAGAAGATGTATATAAAATAAAATATATTTCACCAACATTATCTGGTAGTGAAATAATGAATTTTAATGCAGAATTGGAATTTCTTGAAAGGAGAATTAGATAAAGGAGGTAATATAATGTGTTAAATCAGTATACAGTATATAATAATACAGATATAACTTTATATTTAAATAGTAAAGAAATAGCAATGAAACCGGGAGAAAAAAGATGGTTTTATTTCGATGTATTTGATGCAAGATATGTTCTCTCAGCCATTGGTTTCTTAATAATAGGTCATAAGTATGGAAAGATATTTGTTGAAGGAGATGGACAATTAGATTTTACTATTGATCAAGAAAATGGTACAGTGTATGTAACCAAGAAAAATATAGAATGTAATTGTTCAGGATCCGAAAAAACAAAAAATTGTAAAACTTGTAAATGGTATAATAAGAAAGTACCACATATGGCCTATTGTGCTAAACCAACAGATGAAATAATCAATGAAGAACTCATACCAAATCCAAAGAAATATAGTTGCGATAATTTTGAAGATAAGGAGTAAATAATGAATGAACATTTTTTTAAAATAAGAGAAGATTTATGCCCTTATGATCCTTATACTGGTAAAAGAAGAAAAAATAAGATAACTCTTCATAAAGGTGATATAGTTTTACAAATAAGTGAAAGTAAAGAACATATGTTTGGAACATATTATGAAGTTCAATATGGTCTTTGTTATTATGATGTAGAAGTAGAATACCTTATATACATAAAAGAAAATACTGAAGACTATAACAAAGCATATGAAGAATATCATAAAGTTTTGGACAAACAAATTAAAGAAAGGGATAAAGAAATGAAAAGATTTAACTTGGAAAAAGAAATAGAGAAAAGATGCAAGAAAGATCCCGAGTTTAAAAAGTTGTGGGAAGAGAGTGAAAACTATTATGATCTTATCTTTGAATTTACTGGATTAAGAAAGAAAAATAAGATTAGCCAAGGTGAATTAGCAAGAATATCTGGAGTTGATCCGTCTGCCATATGTAGATATGAAAAAAGGGAACGTATTCCAAATATATTAAACTTTACAAAGATATTAAATGCAATGGGTTATGAACTTTGTATAAGAAAGAAGGAAAAAGAATGACAAAAGAAAAATATCTTAGAGCAAGTGAAATACATTCAATGCGGAGTTGTTTAGATAGATTATATGGTGCTATACATATGCCACATCCTAGAATGTTAGCTAGAGATAATGATATAGTAAGTTTTATTGGTCTTGGAGAAAAGTATGAAAAAGAATTAAGGGATTTAATTGTGAACTTTATCAAAGAAAAAGATGAAGAATTAGATAGGGAGTTTAAAGAGTTATGATAATTTATAAATTAGAAGTAATATATAATAAGGAAACATATAAACAAGAGTATAGTGATGAAATAGATATTACAAATGTTCTAATTGCATTACTTGAAGAAGGATATATTACAGATGATGCTTTCAATGAAATAAGAGATTTTCTTGCTGAAATGTCAGAGACAGATTTATTTACTAATGCAATGATTCATCCAGTTAATAATATTAAATTAGAAATAGAAAAAATAGATGATAATGATGATCATACTATTGATGCTCTTTTAAGGAGGTAATAATGAAAATCTTATGCACTCTGCAAGCAGACTGTCATCTATTTTATGGAGGTAATAATGAAAATATATGAAATTCGTGAACATTTAACAAATGATGATTCATGCAAAATAAAAAGATATTTTTGTAGAAATATTGATGAACTAAATCAATTTATTATGAAATATTCTAATAATGCTTTAGAAATAAAAGAATATGATAAATCTTGTGATTTATGTAATTCAGTACATAAAGGAAGTAAAGAATGTTTAAAGAATCAGAAAAAAGAAACTAACTCAACAATAAGTCCATGTCAATATTTTGAAATAGGAGAAATAATATGAAAATCTTATGCACTCTGCAAGCAGACTGTCATCTATTTTAAGGAGGTAATATGAAAATCTTATGCACTCTGCAAGCAGACTGTCATCTATTTTAAGGAGGTAATATGAAAATTTATGAGGTATTTTCTTGGCCAGTAAAAAATAATGTACCACAGAAACCTAAAAGATATTTCTTTACAAATAGTAAATCTGCAAATAAATTTGTGGAGTTTCTTAATAAAATAGAACCCGATTATCCTCATTATGGTATGGAATTAACAGTATATGATCAATGTAATGATTATATCGATGGTGTATTGTTAGCAAATAAAGATAATGAAGGTCTAATAGTTTATCCTGATGAAAATGATGTGGAAATGAGACATGATTGTCATTATTGTAATTATAGACATAGCATGTGCGAATATGGTAAAGCTCGTAATGAAGATATGGATAAAAAATACAATGAAGACAATGATATTCCAAAAGAACATTACTTTGAGTTTTTAAATGAATATTCTAAAAGATATCCTTGTGAATACTTTGAAATTGGTAAGTGTATGATTTGTCCACGAAATGATACTAATAATGAAGAATGTAAATCTCATCAGGCAGCATTCGATTGGGAAGGATGTGATAATTATATAGCAGCATTATACCAAGCTCGAAAAGAAAGGTATTACAAAAAGCATAAAGAACAAATCGGTATTCAAAATAAAAAATATTATCAAAATAATAAAGAGAAATATAGAGAGCGTAGTAAAAAATATGAAGAGGAACATAAAGAAGAAAGAAAGCTTTACAAACAAAAATGGTTCCAAGAAAATAAAAAATGAATAAATGCTAAAATTAGAGAAAAAAGAAGAAAGAAAAAGGAGGAATCTGAATGATATTAATTATAATATTCTCGATGCTCTTTTTGCACATAATAGCTGATTTCATTGTTCAAAATGAGTTTATGGCAAAATTCAAACAAAAATCAAAATGGAAAGATGCTTGTTTAGATGAATTTATAAAATATGAAAAAGCTAGTAAGATGCACAATAAATACAAACATGATTACATACCAGTATTATTTGTTCATGCATTCTCTTGGGCATTTATTACATATTTACCATTATTATATTATGTATTTTATTCAAAGATATTAATGCCAGAAACATGGTGTATTTTTGTATTAATTCAAACATTTGTACATATGTATATTGATGATAAGAAGTGTAATAAATTTGAGATTAATTTAATAGTAGATCAGTTATTACATTTCTTACAAATATTAAGCGGAGAATTACTTATATGGATGGTGAATTAATTGCAGAATATAGTGTAAGAGATGCTGTAACAGATGAAGGTATGTTTTTTTATTGTCATTCTTGCAAAAATAGAATGTATAGTGTAAGGAAAGATAAAATGTTATATAATGGTGCAGAATGTCCTAAATGTAAAAAGATATTAAAATACAAGGAGGATTAAAATGGGAAAAGTAAATATGGTTAGAAAATCTAAAAACTCAGATTCTTTGTGTAGAACATGTCCTCATATAAATGAATGTGATGTATATCGTAAGTTTGGTAGTACATTTGATATATTATCATGTCCATTTACAGGACCTCAACCAGAAGATAATGTTGAAGAGTTTAAACCAAGGAAAGGAGAATAAAATGGTATTAGGATTATTTTTATTTATATTAGCATTTATTGGATTACTATTTACTGGTTTTATGTTTTGGCTAATGATAAAAGTTGCTAAAGGATTACTCGGTGGTATTATATCATTTATTATTTGTATAACTGGTTTCATATTATTGTGTATAGCAATATACTTCTCCTTTCGTGATTCTATTACCAGTGATTATCGTAGTTGTGATGTTATTGCTACTTATGATATTTTTGATATGACCAGTATTGATGAAGATACAACATTAATTAACTATGTAGATGATAATAAGGAGTTAAAGCATATTAAATCAGATAAAGTAAAGATATTTTATGATTTGAATGATGACAAGGAACCATATCTTAGGAAAGTAGAATATTGGAGATGGTTTATTTACTGGACCGAAGTAGAGGTGCATATACGAGAGTAAATGGAACTATGTAATGAAATGGAATGGTAACATATACAAGAGTAAATGGAACTATGTAATGAAATGGAATGGTAACATATACGAGAGTAAATAGTTATTCATTTGGTTTTGCGATTGTTTTAAGGAGGATTAATTATGTTAAGTTTAGAGTATATAAAAGAACACAATAAAGATATTGAGCAGGATAAATTCCTTGATGCAAGATGGACTAAGAGAATTCTTGACTTTTTACCTTATGAGGAATGGGAAAAGTATGGTTTTAAGGCAAGTGAAGACTTTGATCCTTCTACATATAAACCTAAAGAGTGGACAGAAGAAAATCTCATGGCTCAGCTTGATGAAGATGTGGAATTTGCAATTGAAAAAGCAAGAAATCATAGAGGTATTTCTGCTAGTTTAATGAATGATGTACTTAGGTCTTGGTGTATTGTTCTTGAGAATGGATTAGAGAATACTGAATATGGTTGGTATGGTGACAAGTTAATTAAAGCATTAAATGAAAAGTATAATCTTGGTTATAACACGGATGAGATATTTGATGAAGAATTCTATGAGGAATGGTAATAAATATGATCGAAAGATGTAAAGAATGTCCGCATTGTCAAACAAATAATGTTTATCCTTTATCTAATAGAGAATATTGTAATAAATGGCATTTTGAAGTGGAACCAGAACGCAATGCTTGTAAATATGCCGAACAATTTTTAAAAACAGAAGACAAACCAAAATTAAAAAAGAAACTATTTGATTGTACTATACAAGAAATTTCTGAAATGTGTGCAAAACATAATAATCATTGTAAAGATGAAGAAGGTAATTTCTGTCCTTTGATGTCAACAAATGATCCATTTAATGAATGTATGTTAATGTGGTTGGCTAAGAATCCGTCACATTGGATAAATTTTGCAGATAAGGAGATATAATATGTTAGGAATTGATAAAACAACATTAATAGAAGCAATTAAAAATGCAGATGCAAAGATATTTACAGAAAAAAATTTAGAAGATTTGATTTGTAATTTAGGAAGAGCATGTGTATATGATCATGGTAAAGTTGTATGGTATAATAAAGAAGAAGACGAAGACAATAACTATGACTTTGATAAGGATCATATACCTAAAGATCCTAGACATTAAAAGATATTCGCGAAATTGTTTGGTCGTACTATAGGAGCGGTGGCTCTAATATTTTTAGTAGGAGGAATAGAGATGGCTGAAGAAACAAAAGAAACTAAAGTAACATTCAAGGAAAAGTTTAAGAAAGCATTTCCCTGGATTGCAGGTATCGGAGTAACTATTGGTGGAACTGTTTTAGGTTTCAAAGTTGGAAAGTTAGTAGCAACACCTACTGGACATGAAAACGATGACTACATTAACAAGTATTTATTAAATGTTGTTAATGATGTTAAGCGTGGTGAAAAGTTCGGTGTTGGTATTATTGACGAAAATGGCAAGGAAACTTATGCAGAACTTAATGTAGTTGATGAAAAACCTGAATGGTGGGATAATTCGTATGAGGTTACTGATGAAAGTTTTTTCTGTAACACAGTAACTTCAGTTAGTACTAAGACAGACTAAAAAAATATTTAGAAACAAATATGAGGAGTTGATAGAAATATTGGCTTCTCTTGTTTCTTTTTTAAAAAATAACTAAAAAGAGAAGATATAAATTTAATGAAGATTGTTTGTAATGAAAATATTTTTAATAAAGGCCATAATACTAGAATTAATTCATAAATATTAAAAAGGAGACGAACAAATGACAAATGGAGAAGTATTTATACAAGTTATGAATAACACATTTGGCATACAGGTTGCTCCTGAATTCTTTCAGAATCGGGCATACTGTAATATGTTCAAATGTGATATGAAATGTCATACTTGTGAGTACGACAAGTTTTGGTTAGCCGAATACAAGAAACCAACACTAGAAGATATGAATCGAGAATTGATTGATAACTTAGTTGGCGATTTGGATCGAATTCTTCAAAAAGAAGAAGAGAAGAAAAATTCTGTTGACGGCATCTCATGGTAAGGTAGGTGATATTTTTATGACGATTGATTATGTATATTTTAAAGATATCGATAAAAAGATTATACTGCCATTTAGTTTAGAAGTTCCGGATAATTTAAAAGGAATCGAACTACAAGCATATTGCTTCAGTAAGATTATAGAGAAGTATAATGAGATGCTTGGTTTTACTGAAGAAGAGGCTCAGTATCGTGATGCTTATATTCAGGGTTGTAAAGAAACTGTAGCGTTAACAATGGATGAAATAAGTTGGTGAGGTGATCTGATATGAAATTCGATAATATTAATGCTACAGGATTAGGATATGGCAGAATATATTTTCCATTCTCAATAGATATACCGGATGAAGAATGTCAGAGATGTTCTGAAGCTGATAGAAATTATATAATTTTAGTTGAAGCAGTGTTGAAGTTTAAAGAAATTTGTGAAAAACAAAAAGAATCTATTGAAAAGAAGAAGAAAATAATAAATAATTTCTATGGTTCTAAACATGTTTATGACGAAGCAATTGATACATTTAGAAATTATGTAACATCAGATAGTGCTCGTGATCGAACATACAAGGATTATGTAGCAACATGGGAAAATTATGATTACACAAAATGTTGCAATAGAATTGATGTAAAGAAAATAAATAAAAATGATACTGAAAGTACTGAAAATAATCTTAAAACAGAAGAATCAAATGAAGTAACGGCATTTACATCAGGAGAAATCTCTTGGTGATGCAAATAAAAAAAATAATTTTAAAGGAGACAAAAAAATGGACAACATGATTAACAACACAACAAGTTTTATGAACGGAATGTTCGGTAAGTTAGGTAGCGGAATGTGCAGGATTACTGCAAACGGAAACATCGCTGTAAAGGCAGGTAAGGATTACAAGTATTATAATGTCAAGACAGGTAGACTTACTAACTGTGCAAACTTTGTATTGCCGGTAAGCGATGACTTCTTCTTTGTTGTTCCTACAAGTAAGGTAAATGTAGGTGATGTAATTCTTGTAGATGATCATGGTATCAGAAAGCCAAGATGTGTAAAGGAAGTAAAGGGCGATAGCATCACAGTTATTAACTACGAGACCAGCACCATTGAAACAATCCTTCCCGAAAGGCATATCTTCATGGGTAACGTATACTTCTACGGTAAGATCGTAAGCATCTTCGGCCAGAATCTGAATGGAAAGAAGAGTGGTAACAACATCTTCAAGTATATGATGATGAGTGAAATGTTCAAGGGAATGTCGGGCAATAATACTAATGCTGGAAATGGCTTTGGTAATATGCTGCCTATGATGATGCTTATGAATGGTGGAAATGGTTTCGGTGATCTCTTTGACTTTGATCTCTTTGGAGAGGGTGCTCTTCCTACAGATATTCTTGAGGATGCAGAGGAAGAAGAAGAGGAAGAGGAGACAATTGATGAGCCTGCTCCTGCTCCGGCAAAGAAGAGCAAGAAATAATTAAGATCATTCTATGAGGGTAGCTAAAGATATTTTGGTTACCCTCAAATTTTAAAAAAAGCATATTGAACAAAGTGAGATATGAAGTTTACTACTGAAAGGAGTAAAGTTTAGATTAATATGGGCGCATAAGCATTTAACCAGGAAGAACTTCAGGAATACGTAGAAAAGAAAGATGCTAAAGCAATAACTATTGACAATATTAAAACTGCAATTAAGGAACTTAGATCTTATGGATATGAAAACGATGAAATTGTAGATCTTGTTAGGACACTTACAAAGGAGGCGAATGTTTAATGGGCGGAGGAAGTTGGACAAAAAGAGATTTTGTAAACTATACTTGTGCAACTAAGAGCACTGCAACTATTGATCATTTAACTGGTTCTTATACAGTCTCAAGTCACCAAGATATTTACAAGTCAAGAACAATGGCGGCAGAGCTTAATCCTAGAAATGTTACCAGGGAATGCTGTGATTCTGAAGAGCATCCTAATACAATTCCTGTAATCTTAGCTCTTGATGTAACTGGTTCTATGGGGCAGACAGCTCAGGAAGTGGCTCAGAAGCTTAATGTCATCATCACAGATCTTTACAGCAAAGTTAAAGATGTTGAGTTTATGATTATGGGTATTGGTGACTTTGCATACGATGATTGTCCTCTTCAGGTAAGTCAGTTCGAGTCGGACATCAGAATTGCAGAACAGCTTGACAAGATATTCTTTGAAGGTGGCGGCGGTGGAAATAGCTATGAATCATATACTGCCGCTTGGTATTTTGCATTAAAGCATACAAAGCTTGACTGCTGGAATAGAGGAAAGAGAGGAATCCTGATTACTTTAGGAGATGAGAATCTTAATCCTTATATTCCTTATAAGTCTTTAGCAAAAGCAACTGGTGACACACTTCAGGGAGATGTAGAAACAAAAGATATTTATCCTGAGGTTATAAAGAAGTATGATGTACATCACATTTATGTAGATCATCATGGATATGACTATGCGGACTTTAATACTTGGACAGAGTATCTTGACGGTCAGCATTTCCACAAAGCAAAAGTAAATGACATTGCAGCATTGATTACAGACATCGTTACATCTGCAGATACTAATGCAGGATTTGAAACAAGCGATACAACAAATGATGGAGGAATTACATGGTAAAAGATGTGAGTATTATTATCGGAGCAAATTACGGTGACGAAGGTAAGGGCCGTATGTCCGATTATCTCGCCAACAAAGCTATACAAGCAGGACAGTCCACAATCACAATTTTGTCTAATGGCGGAGCACAAAGAGGTCACACAGTAGTGCTCGATAATGGTTTTACACATATCTTTCATCATTTTGGTTCAGGTACACTGACTGGGGCGGATACATATCTTCCCCAGTCATTTATCGTGAATCCGATGATATTTATGAAGGAGTATAATGAACTATTGAATAGTCCACTTGGCAGAGATACAAGTTTATGGCCAAAGATATTTGTGGATCCAGCATGTTTAATCTCTACTCCTTTTGATATGATGAACAATCAAATTATCGAAGAACACAGAACACATAGACATGGTTCTTGTGGTGTTGGTATCTGGGAGACCATTTTAAGACAAGGTGCAAGTTTTCATGATTTTTACATGATGACTAATGAGCAGTTGTTTACCTATCTTAAATGGGTTCGCGATACTTACTCTGCAAAAAGACTGTCTGATAAGAACATAAAGTCATTTGGTGCATGGAAAGATATTTACTTCAATGATAATATGATACATAACTATATTAAAGACTTTAGACAAATGTCAGCACTTATAAATGTGGATATGACCGGTGGAAGTTTCTTAAAGTCATATGACCACTTAATATTCGAAAATGGTCAAGGTCTATTAATTGATTATGATTCAGATCCCGTTTATAGTACGCCAAGCTATACTGGATTAAAAGAACCATTAAAGATAATTAATAGGCTGAAAGAGAATGATTATAATGTTAATGTTGAAGCATACTACATATCAAGAAGTTATTGCACAAGACATGGCATGGGTAATCTCCGGTTTGAATATGATCCTAAAGATATTCGAGGTTTACAATTGAATTTGAATTCGGAAACAAATAAATTTAATACAAATCAGGGCATATTTAGGTATGGTAAAATTGATAACTTTGATGATGTTAGAGCTTCTATTGAACAAGATTTATATAAGAATAATTATGTTGTAGACAATAAGAATGCAAATGTTGTTATAACGCATTGTGATGAACTTGATGTACCATTTAATAAGATATTTGGACTTGGTAAGACATATAAAGTATATGGTCCAAAGAGAAATGATCCTGTAAATATAGTAAATTAAAAGGAGAAAATATGACAACTGAAGCATATGATGCGAAAGGTACAAAATATAAAGTAGGAATGGAGGTGTTGTTACCAGGTGGAGCGGACCTGTGGTATATTACAAAAATTGAACTTGGACAGGATAATAAAGTTGGAAAACTATATTTAATAAATAGCAAATTTGATATGTTTGAAGAGATTCAAAGTATGAGACATGTAACTTTAACAGGATATTTTAAACCAGAATTTAGTAAGATGGCTAAAGAACTTGATAAAAGAGATTATTGGGAGGTTAAAAAGAAATTATGATTAAATTTGATAGTGAAAAAGGAAGTCTTGAAATAAGTGGTAATGTTATGGAACTTTCTGCTGAGGCGCTTGCTTTGGTAAGAAGTATATATGTATCTATTGGCAAAGAAAATGAACAAGCTGCAGAAGCATATAAAAATTTCTTTGAAGAAATGATTGAAAGTGCTTTCCTGTCGAGTGAAGAACTTAATAAAAAAACTGAAGAACTTGAAAAGCGAAATTTTGAAATGATGAATTCTCTTGAAGAGCTTCTTAATGGATTGAAAGAAAAAATGGAACACATGAAAGACAAACATGATAAATCTAAAAATAGTAGTGATACACTTCATGATGAATTTGAAAGATTTTTACATGGGGAGGAGTAAATGCTGATAGATAGATATATAAAAGAATTAAGTAAAATGGATGATCTTGTAGTATCTGTAGATATAAATGACAAAATTACTGTAACTTTTGAGAATTTAGTTATAAAAGATGGACCTGGATTAAAAGGTGTTGTCGGACGAGGCATTGATTTAGATAAAGCGGTTGCAGATTTTATAGAACAAATCAACGGTCAATTATTAGTAAATGAAAAAGATCGTGAAATTCAATACAAAATATTAATACTTACAAAGGAGACTTAATAACAATGGCAGAATTAAAAGATTCAGGTGCTAGAAGAGAGTTTGCTTCTGGTGCAGTCAGAGATATTGCAGAAGGAAAAGGCAGATGTGATTTGCTGCCCTTAGATATTGTTGCAGAATTATTGAATATGTATCACATAGATAATGAAAATTCTGATGAACTTCATGATATTGCAGGTGATGCACATGAAATATTAAAAAGCATAAATGAATTCGTTCGAAAAGGTAATACTCGAGATATTTATAATGCTATAGGTTATTTTATAGAGATTAGTGGATTCAAAACTATTCCTATAGCAATGATGGAAGTCTCTAAGCATTACGAAGATGGAGCAAGAAAATATGCAGAGCGTAACTGGGAGAAAGGAATTCCTTGTCATTGTTATGTTGATTCAGGCGTAAGACATTTTCTCAAATGGATTGACAAATGGGATGATGAACCACATAATAGAGCATTTCTTTGGAATATGTTAGGATTACTTTGGACTGTAAAACATAAACCTGAATGTAATGATCTTCCTTATGTATTATTACAAAAAGAAGCTAGTGAGGCCGAAGACAAAGAATGGGGTACTGTTGAAGAAAGATTAGGCTCATTAAAGTGAAGATTTAAAAAATACTAAAAAGGAGAGCTAAATATGTATTTATATTTTGGACTGGGCATTAATGACTTAGAAGATTTTTGCCAATTGATGGACAAAGAAGAAAATGAAGCATACACTGTTAATGATAGAGTTTTTATAAATAAAAGAGATGGCGTATTTATAAGAACATTTATAGCTAAATTAATTCATTTGACTGAAGAAAATTTTGTAATAATTGGTTTTGATGATAGATCTCAAGCGCTTAGATCATTAGATTTAATAACTTTAAAATCATTTAAAGATTGTAATAAAGAGATTAGAGTAAAGTTATTTGATGCTGTATCAAATGTTAATATACGTGATAATTTTAAATACACTGTGCGTAATGGTTCAACAAAGTCAGAGGATGATACAAAAACTAATAACAAACAAACATATTACTTTACTTTGACTAAAGATGATTATAATCGTTTTGTATACAACAGATATGATGGTACCAAATCAATTATAACTGCTATTTGGAATGATGATCATACTAATTTTACTTTAGAGAATGTTCTAATTGAACCAGTTATAACTGTTTCAACTTCTTCAGATTTATTAACGTTTCGTATCGTAGATTTTGATAGTAGGAATTTCCATATAAGTAGAAACTCACATAATGCATATGAAAAACAAATATATTTTTATGAGAGACAATATCCTAAAACTGTAGAATTCTTTACAGATTTAGATGATTGCATTCGCTTTACAAAATCTAAGAAAGAAAATCCTAAAATAACAAATAAACTGGAAGAACAATGTAGTTGGGATTGTAAACCTTTAAATATGTCAAAAAAGGAGACTAAAATGATTGAAATTAAAGACATTAAGTTAAATGGACCTGCAACTATCTTATTTATAACTGATGACAAGAAAGTAGTTGTTAAGTGTAGACCTGGGGATAATTATGATCCTGAAAAAGGTATTTTAATGGTTTTATGTAAGTATATTATTAAAGGAGCTCTTCATTGTCAGAATTGGACTGAAATATTTGATATTCCTTATTCCGATGAAATAGATGTTGAAAAAGTTATAGCAATGTCTATTGTTAAAGGATATTTTTATAAAAAGGATAAAGACTGGCATTATAACTATGTATTAAAATATATGTATAATGCTGTAAATCTTCAAACTGAAGATAGAGTAAAAGCATTAAAAGCTCTTAATTATTCAGTTGAGAGAATTTCAAGATGTCTTGGCATCACCAAAGGTGAAGTTAAAGATATTCTTGAGTCCAAAACTATTTTAGAAAAGGCAAAAGAAAGTTTATTATCCTATTTAGATGATTTAAAGAAATCCACTAATAATAAATCAAAGATTACTATTACTGGAACTAAGGATCCATATATTGAGAGTTTGTTAAAAGAGAAACCTGAACTTAAAAATAATACTAATCCTTATGAAGTTCCTGATCGTAATCCTGATAATAAACCTAAGAAACAGAAAGATGTTGTATCTGATCAGGATATTATTGAGTTATTTAATAAAGGTTATTCCATTAGCAAGATTTCAAAAGAATTAGGATTGACTGAGTATTTTGTAAAGAAGTATCTTGATGCATATACTAATCCTAAGACTGAAAAGAAAGCCGCAAGAATTCTTAAGAAAGCTACAAAAGAGAAGATAGTTCATAAAAAGCATGTATTACGTACTGAGATAGATTTTCCCGATTACTTGGAAAAGGAAGAATGCGAAAAGATATTAGCTGCAACAAAGTTAAAGTATGCAGATAATCCTAGAATTAATTGTATGTCAGAACTTCAGAAATTCTTTATTAGAGAATGTAAGATCTACAAGATTAAGCAGTTATATGGTAAGAATGGTTATTCAATGTATGAAATTGCACAGATAATTGGAACTACTGCAGCTGGTGTTCAAAAGATGTACAATGCTCATAAAGAGGAAATAGAGTCATAAAAAGCGAGGGAGACCGAACTATGTGAGGACTCAAGTCTGAATGAAATGAGGAGTGTTTTTTTATGCCTAGTATAGTAATGATAGTTATAATAATTGTATTATTCGTTGTCTTAGCTTCTCTAATGGAATGGAAAGCTGACAAGGATAAACGATTATATGAATGTTACACAAAAATGATATTTGAAAGTCGTGCAAGTGGCTCGGGGTGTACTGGAAAAGGTATGCCCCAATGCCAACACTGTTACTACCATAAAGTTTATTTAAAGAAAGGTGGTTTATAATGCTAATACATCAAGAAGCAGATGATAATGTATGTGAAGGTTTTATTAATTTGGATAACATTACTTATATAAGTAAACATGAGTATAGTGACGGTACTGTTATTTACAAATGTTATTTAGTTGGTGATGATGATCCATTAACTATAAACCAAAAAACATTTGATAAAATTACAGCAGAGAAAGGTGTTATATAATATGGTAGCATTAAATGAACATCAGGTAAGAAAACTTCGACCTGGAGATTTTGTTTATTACAAGGAAAGAGATGGACAATTAAGTACACATTTCTATGAAGCAACAGTTTTAGAAAAATATCCTAGATTTATTTTGCTTGAATGTTTAGCAAATATTGATGGAACAACTTTTAAAACTTGTTATAATTATAATGATACTGTAGAATATAGTGGCTATAGATTGTATCAATAAGGAGAAACTCTATGAATATTAATGTCTTCTTATCTACCAAGATTAATGGTATTACTGAAGAAGAAAAGAAAGATATTTATGAATTTGTTAAGATTACTATATTGAATGAATTTGAAGATGTGTATGAAAAAGATAATATTATAATTTATAGTAATCTCGATGAAGGACCTGCACCGGTTGAAGTAAAACATAAGAAATTATATCATTTAGAAAGGGCATTATCTAAGATGTCTAATTGTGATGTATTTTTCTTACTCAAAGAATTAGATAATAGTATTAAACCTGGATGTATGGTAGAAATGAATGCTTGGTTGACTAGTTGTAATAATGCAATAATTGTAAGAAATAAAATTGAAATGAAAGCATGTCTTGGTTTAAAGAAATGATATTTGCAGAATGCCTCTCAAACGCTCTATTTTGTTCCACTACTCAGTACCTTCGTAGACGCTCAGATTTGCCCGTAAAGGCCTGTTTGGTATTTCTAGGTAGATTTATACTACTTTATACCCAAAAAGCCGAATATGGGCATTTTGGTGCGTTACAGAGGTATTCTAGAGTTTGAAATTCGCGAAAATATTTAATTGTATATTGGGACGGTATAGTCCTGTATATTTTTTAGTTTGAACGAAGTAAGAACTACAGTCTGTGATTGGGTTTGAACAAAGTGAGAACTACAGTCTGTGATTGGGTTTGAACAGAGTGATAAATGCGAAAGGAGTTAAATAAAATGAATTTACAAAAGATATTTGAGGACGGTTTTAAAGATATGAAAAAGAACAGTCCTCTAATTCTTACGGGTCTGGCATGCTTTGGTGTTGCAGCAACTTCCGTAGTATCAATCTTTGCAGGAAAGAAGTTAGCTAAGAAAGAAGAAGTAGTAAAGCAAAAGATTGAAGAAAAGAAAGCAAAAGGAGAAGTAGTAACAAAGAAAGATAGTATAGTATTATATGTAAGAGAGTACTTCCCTCCGATTGCTCCAGTTATTCTTAGTGTGGGTTTAACAAGTGCATGTGCAATATTCTCATATAAAGAAAGTGCAAAGAGATTATTGGCAGCAACAACTATAGCAACATTAGCTTCTTCAGAAAGAGATATGTATAAGAAACTTGCTGAGAAATTAATGGGCGAAAAAGAATTAGAAAGAGAAAAGTTAAAGAAACAAATCGAAGAAAATCCTATGCCCAAACAGATCGAAGACAAGGTTAAGAAAGAAGGAGCTAATAATGTAGACCAAGTTTATAATACAACACAATCTTGGTATGAACCTACAACGAATCAGTATATTGCATGTACAGAAAGTGAAATAGTTAAAGCATTTGAAGAGATTTCTTCAAGAGTTAAATTTGGTGAATCATTTGTATCATTTGATGAATTCTTATGGGCATTGCCGGTACAGGTAAAGCATCCAAAGATTGCAGAAACATTTGGTTGGCCTTATGAAAGATGTAAACGTGGTATTGTATATGATTTAAGTGATGGAGTAAAAGCAGAAAATGGATTATTTGTTGGTAAGATAGGTTATCAAGCATATGTAGAAACAACAGAATATCCTATTGACACAATACATAGTTAAGCTGTCTCAAGGAACTTGTCTGGTCAGTAAAATGGCTGGATGAGTTCCTTTACATTTTATGAAAGGAAACATATGTATATAGCTTTAATTATATTAATGATATTAACTGGATTTATATGGTTTACAGAACATTGTGTAGAACAGCAAAGAATGTATGAATTTTGTAGAGAACATCGTAAAGGTGTATGTAAAGATATTTTAATTGATAAGAAATGTAATAGGTGTCCATATTTAAATAAAGGAGAATGATTATGAGTTCACCTGATGAATTAATGACAAAAGAATGGAAATATGATTTTAGAAATAGTTGGGAACAAGCTACAGCTGATTTAAGATATATATCTTATATGAAAAAGATTGATTTAAAGAAAATTGGATTTACTAATGAATTATTAAATAATACATATATTAAAGTGAAAAGGAGAAAATAATAAGATGAGAAGTTGGAGTTTTACATTTGAGAATGAGGAAGATGCAAAGAAGGCTTTTGTTGGATTTCAGAAGATGTTTAAGGATTGTGAAGATTTTGAAAAGAGAAAAATATTCTACTGTTCAATGAAAGATAAAGATAAAACATATAAAATATTTTTAGGAATTGAGGATACTGTTGCAGGTGCATTTACAATCACAACAATGAATGCATTTGATAAGTGTCTTAAGAATGTATTTACAGTAACTAAAGCAGATTGTAAAGATATTAAGGTTGAGTTCCCGGAAAATTGCAAGATATCAAGTTGGTGGGAAGCAGATAAAGTTCCTAATAAATCAAAAGAGGAAACAAAAGATGGCAAAACAAATTGATTTTATATTTTTAGAAGAAAACGATCCTGCATATCCATACAGTATGGAAGCTTATGAATATGAGAAACCATCTGGCGGATGCAGGACAAGAAATAAAGAAGACTTAAAAGCAATGTACCAGCTTTGGAAAGAAACATATGGTACAATTAATTTAAAGTATATTTTTAAAAAGAATGAAGAGGTATTGAAAGGAGTAGATTAATTATGGTACAGCGTGATACAGAGTATTTAACAAGAGAAGATGACAGGGAATTAAATGAATTCCTTGAAATTATGCACAATAGTCAAATGATATTTGAAAATTGTGTATTTAGTCTTTGCACAAATAAGCAGTTTAGAAATTGTACATTTACAAATTGTATCTTTGATCATGTAACAAAGGAAACATATTTTACAAATTGCACATTTGATGCTCCTACATTTTATGCAGGATTCCATGGCAAACTTGATAACTGTAATATTACAAAATATTCAGGAGTAATTGGAGAGTTAAAGGAGAGAATGCCATGAGTCAACACTTAGTGGAATTTGAAAATTGGTGCAAAACCTGTAAATTTGGTAAGCAGGAAGAAGAAGATCATCCTTGTTATTTATGTCTTGATGAACCGGTAAATATTGATAGTAAGAAACCGGTTTATTATGTGGAAGGTGAAACTAAGAAGAAAGAGCGTTATGGCAGAAAGGAGAAAACTGATGCAAGGCGCCGTTGAAAATTTTTATAAAGCATTCGATGAACTTAGAAGAAGGCATGTAAATGTTGAATTTAAGTTAAATTACAAGACATATTGGATTATGGAATTACTTGTAGATAATAATGTAATCTTTAATCTCAAAGGAAATGATACAAGTATATTATTTGATAATGCAGCAAGTAAATTATTAAACTTCCTGAGAAAGTAAAGATATTTAGGAGGTAAAATAATGAGTTTAAGTCAAGCATTAGTATGTGCAAGTGTATTTATTGCAGGTATCATTATTGGTATTGTAATACATTCAATTCATGTAAATAAAAGAGTGCCTTGGGCAGGTAATGTAGTAATTGATACAAGAAATCCTAATGGTGATACAATTAGTATCGAATCTCCAAAGAATATTACAAAATGGGATAAGTACAAAGAAATAAAATTCACTGTAATAGCTTTGTGGGGAGATAAGAAAAGAAAGGATAAGTAATATGCCAAGGAAGCATTATAGTCCTATTAATGTTCCAATGAATAAAACAACAGATCCTGAAGGAAGATTAGTAATCGATTCAAGAGGTGTACAAACAACATTTGATCCAGATGGAACATTATCATTCAATGTAAATAATGGAATATTAACTTGGAATTCAGGAGATATAATACATCTGAATTTTACAAGTGATGATTTTTCAATAATGTATGATGCTGAGAGTAATTTATTAACTTTAACAGCAGGTGATAAGAATATTTATTATCAGCTAGATACATTAAAAGAATTAATACAAGAAAAAGGTTATACCATTGAAGAAATGGAAAAAATATTGGAGGAAAAGAATGAAGCAGAACATGACGAAACTCTTAGTGATAGTGGACATGCAGAATGATTTTGTAACTGGTTCGCTTGCAAATCCCGATGCTGAAAAAATAGTTCCTGGTATTGTAGAACTGATTAAGAATTGGGATGGAAATATTGCAATTACAATGGATGTACATGCTTCTGATTATCTAAATACACAAGAAGGAAAAAGATTACCGATAGAGCATTGCATTTGTGGTACTAAAGGATATAAACTTGTAAAAGATATTCAAGATGCTTTAGAAGCTTTTGATGAATTACCAGAAACAAATCTCGATTCATTTTACAAAGAAGATACTTTTGGTAGTGATCGTTTAGGTTGGCACGTTGAAGATTTTAAATATGATGAAATCTACTTCTGTGGAACTTGTACAGATATTTGTGTAATAAGTAATGCAATAATCTGTAAATCATTTGCTCCAGAAACAAGAATTATCGTATTAAAAGACTTATGTGCTGGAACTACACCAGAGAATCATGAGAATGCACTTAAAGCTATGAAACAATGTCAGATTGATATTGAATGACATCGAATGAAAAACCATTCACAAATCCGAATGGAAATTCATTTTGTAAACAAAATAAAATTAAAAAGGAGACGAAAAAATGGCAGCAAAGAAGAAAGTAACTGAAGTAGTTGAAGAAGTAAAGAATAATGTTGAGGAATTTGATGAGAAGGGCATTGTTGAAGAAGTAAAAGATGATATTGCTCTTGTTGACGAGAATGATGAAACAAAAGAGGAGACACCTGGCGAGACATTAAGTAATTCAATTGATAAGCTTGTAAATGCTGTAGCTGATAAGATTAATAAAGATGTAAATACACCTAAGCCTACACCTGAGAAGAAACCTTGGAAGTTAGGTTTCTGGGGTTATCTTGGTTTAGCAGTAGTTGTAAAGGGTGCTGTTGAGATTGCAAGAGCTATAGCAGATTCAAAGAAACCTAGACGCTAAAAAATTTAATCGCTTTATGAGCGGAATAGGGCTCGTACATTTTCGAAAGGAGAAAAAATGGGCAAAAAGAAGGAATATGTCGAGACCCCTGAAAATGGGGATGAGTTTGAGTACTATGAGGAAAATGAAGAGACCGAAGAGACAGCAGTAGAAGAACCTAAGAAGGTTGAGAAGAATGATAAGAAACTTGAAGTCGAGTTGTTAAAGGCTCAGAATGAAGCAAAGAAGCTGGAACTTGAAACTAAGAAATTAGAATTTGAAACTAAGAAGCTTGAGAATGATCAGAAGAATGCTGAGGCTAATAGAGATCTTGAACTGAAGAGAATCAATAATGAGAAAGAGATTGAGGATAAGAAAGTTAAGATTGAAGAAGGCAAAGCAGAAGCTGAAAAGAAAGCATCTAAGAGAGATCTAATAGCAAAGTGGGGAACAGCAGGCATCGGTCTGATTGGAACTGGCTTGGGTATCTATTTCTCAAGAAAGGCATTCTTAGAGTCAATGTTGTTTGAAGAAAGCGGTTCATTCAGGACTTCAGTAAGTAAGAAGTCTCAGGCAATGACAGACAATGTTGCCAAGAAATTGGAGAATGTAAGAAAAGATATTTGAAATTCATAATTTGAATTGAGAATGGGGATCAGAGAAATCTGGTCCTCTAATCTTTTTGTAGGGACTGACATTGAATAATGGTGGTTCCTCTAATCTTTTTATAGTAAAAACTATAAACTTAAAATTATAAAAAATACTAAAAAGGTTACTACTTTGCAAAATGCAAACTAGGTACCATTTTTAAAAATACTAAAAAGGAGACCACAATTATGACAAAGCAGGAAGCATCAAAGAAGGCACTTAATGTTATGGAAAACCACATTATCAATGTTCACAAGAAAGACAGAAATGTTACAGACTTTGTTACAACTGTTACTACAATGGTAAGTATGGTTGGTGTTGGTATGATTATTGAAATGTTCCTTCATGGCAGACATTGGAATAAGGAAATGGATAAGGCTAAGGGTGAACTTGAGGGCATATTAAAGGAAATGGAGCCTGAAGAATCTGAAGCTGAAGTTAAAGAGGAGGCCGTAAATGAGCAGGCAGAGTAATTATGCAAAAAAGAATTTCTTTAATGCTTCTATGCAAAGAGCACAGTTACTTGCAAAGAAGAAAAAAGATATTCAATCTATAAAGAATGGCAATTTTGTAGAACCAGATCCTAAGAATGTTGTACTTGAAACTGAAGATTCCGTTGAGCAGGATTTGGAGGTTGTTGATGAGTGATATTGCTTTAATGTTGGAAGAAATCAGAAATAAACTTGATGAACTTGATCATAAGGTTGATATAATACATCAGAAAGTCGATCGATTAAAGATATTTCCTCAAATGTCTGTTTGGAAAGATTATGATATTGTCGATAAACCAACAGAAAATTTTCCACGTCAAATCTCAGAAGATGAATATGAAGAAGATGGTAGATATGCTAAAATAGAAATAATATATTATGAAGTAGATGGTGTATTTGCTACTTTTGATGGCAAGTTAGTTGAATATTTGAATGAAGAATATTTTGGTATTGACAATTTAAATTTATTCAATGAATATTGTAATATTTGTTTAAGAGATGAAACAATACATGTGGACTATCATATGGTTTATGAGGGATGTGCTAGTTATTTTGTAGAACATAAAGGAGAATAAAACACACACATGAACAGAAATGGTAAGGCAATAGAAAAGTTCTTAGCTTTAAGAGAAGTTAAGAGAGATGCGGCAGCAAATGCAGCCGGTAAGAAGAAAGAAAATGTTGTATTTAGTTCAGTACCTGCAAGAAGAAGACAGAGAAAAGGTTAATTATGAATATCACTTTGCAAAAATTCAAACTGAGACCTAAAAATTCGCTAAATTCTTTACAGCACACTTATCAAAGATAACTGATGCTCGGAGAACCGCGAAAATCTCCATTCATATTATAGCACGGAATGAGTAGTGTTGTACGAAAATAATGGAGGTAGAAAAATGATTATTTTGTTGGTGTTACTCTTCTTGGCAATAGCAATGATTGCGATAACATTCGTATCATTTGGCATATGGGTAGTAATCCCGGCCTTATGTATATTCGGAATTTATAAAATCATAAAGCTGTGTTTCAAGAAGAAGGAGAAACCTGACCTTGTAATTATGGACAGGAAGTTATTTGAAAGTCAATATGAAAAGAAACCGGAACAAACAACTGTAGCTCAGCAGTAATAATTGAGCAAACTTTAAAGGGGATTGAACAAATGTTCAGTCCTCTAAGTTTTTTATAACGAACACTTCGATTTTTAAGTGTAATTAAAATATTTAGGAGGAATATAAAAATGGAATGTATTGATTGCGCAAAGAATGCAAATTGTACAAATGAAAAAACTGAAGTATGTAATGATTTTAAAGCTAAAAAGAAGTCTAAACTTAAAAAGATATTAACTATTGCAGGTATTGCAGCAGGCACAGGTATTGTTACAGGTGTTTTAGCATATCTCAAGGGTAGACAGGATGGTAATGAAAAAGGTTTTGAGAAAGCATTAACCAGTCCTGAAGTAAAATTAATCACAAATACTAAAGCATATGATGCTATGAGTGATTATAATGAAAAAGTACTTTATATGGTAGAAAATGGCAACTTTGCAACAGAATTCACAAATGATGATACTGGAGAAAAGAAATATATGACATATACAGTATCAAATGAAGCTCCTGATTGGTGGGAGAATGATGATACACAAAGATTTGATTTAAAAGAAATAGTAGTAAACGATCTCGAACCAAAAGAAGATGCAAGCCTATGAGAATCGATTGGTCCGAATTTCAAACAAAAGTGACGAATTGGGCAGAAAAAGAAACTAATGAATTATCTTTCAAATTTACTGTTAAATTCTTTGATGATCATGTGTTAATAATTTCAGAAAAGAATAATAAAATACAAAAAATAAAATACAGTAAAGAGAAATATTATAAAGATAGAAACAAGTTTTCAGATAAAGATATTATTCCAATATTGTTCCAGATACTCAAAGAAAAGTATAAAACTGAAGTAAAATGGTCAGTAACTGGAGCAGGAAGGAGAAAGAAGTATGCAGGATAATATTATTAAAATAGATCTCACAAATATGGAAAATGCTAGAAATTGGAATACTTTTGTCGAGAAATGTTTTAATGCTACAATTAATAGGAATGAAGATGGTGCTATAAAGCATAGTAAATATTTATATACATTTACTTATGCACCTGATGAAGTAACTATTACAAATCATGAAGTAATAAATGATATTCCATTTGAATTAAAATCTATTACATTAGGTATTGACGAGTATAATCAAGGTAATAAATCTGATAAAGATATTATTGAAGGATTATTTAATTCGGTTGAACCTAGTCGCTAAAATATTGTTCTCCTTAATGCAGCGATAAATGTATATTAATTGATTGGAGGTTAAAAAATGGATAGAACTGAAAGCAAGCTTAAGATATTTGGATTTATTGGAAGTGCAATTGTAGGTATTAGTGGTGCAGCAGTAGCAACATGGAAGACTTGCAAGGAAACTGACAAGTTACATCAGGATAAGCTTAAGCAGAAGGAACTGGAAGAATCTAGTAATAATGAAACTTCTGAGAAGTAATAAGATTAAAATGCAGGATTTTGGGGATTGAACAAATGTTCAGTCCTCTAATTCTTTCGCGTAATTATATGACCTCTTTATAGGTAATAACAAAATATTATTTATATGGAGGTAGCAAAATGAATAATGGTTTTGAGAAACAGGAATGCATCTTAAGAATTGGACAGAATGTCGGACAGATAGTTACAGGATTATGTATGACGGCAGTTGCAATATTAGGTGTAATAAAGTTTATGAAAAACATTAAAGAAATAAAAAACCGTAATAAAGATATTTAAGTAATACCAGGTTTAGGGGAGTCTAGAATTTAGGCTTCCTTAATTTTTTCAGTTCCTAATTTATAGGAAAGTGAGAATAAGTGAGTGAGGTAATCACATGGACGACAAAACATATAACGATATACAGCTGTTATTACGTAAAGGTATGGAACCTAAAGATATTGCATATGAATTAGAAATACCTGAACGTTTAGTATTTGCTGTAATAAGAAAGAAGGGATCTAATGCCGAGAGTAAGAATAGACAGACAAACAATTAAAGTTCCATGTACAAGATGTGGAAAAGAATATAGTAAAATGCTTGCTGGTTCAAGTGATATATCGTCATTTAGATTTCCTCAATACATGATACAAAGATATCGTGATTTTGACTCTCCACCACGAGAAATTAATTTGTGTGAAGAGTGTTGTGACAAACTGGATAGATTCCTGTACATCTATACTGAAGGACAGGACTATTATATTAATGAAGAAAATTTAATGAATGAAGGAGAAAAAAGTAATGAGTGCTGAAGTAATGAACGATGTTTCAACTGTTGAAAAGAAGATTGAGAGTATTGTTTTTAAGATATTAAAGGATAAGATTAAGGGTCGTATCTTTGTTAAGATGGAAGATAAGGCTGAAGGTGAAGTAGATACTCTTTATATTAAGATTGAATCAAATAATTTGATTTATACAGAGTATTTACAGTTACCTGGTAATACTTTCGAGATGGTATCAACAAATGAAGACTTTGCTAGTACTCTTGGATTGATTGTATTTGACAACTTTAAGAAATATGTAGATAATAAGTTCTATGTACAGGATAAACCTAAGAGATACTTTAACAAGCGTGAAGCTAAATAACGCGAAATTCTACAGGCATATCATAGACGGAATAGTCCGTTGATTTTGATGAAGGAGGAAAGTGTAATGACAGAGAACGAGAATGTAGTAGATGACATTATTAATGACGATGTTAATGATACCCCGGAGACAGAGAAGAGAACAGTTGATAAGATTCTTGACTGGGCAAAGGATCATAAGAAGGAATTGATTGTTGGTTCGGTGGCAGGAGCTATTGGAACAATTTTAGGAGCTAAAGCACTTAGCAAGACTGAAATTAAGGAAGTAGAGAAGCTCCCGGATCCGACTATCATGGACAAATATGATCGTGTCCCGGTTGAGGAGCATTCTTATATTGATTATAAGTATGTTCTCAAGCCTGAATATAGGGAAGATGATGATTGACACGTGATGGTCATCCAATAACATTTGGGGGAAGCTGAAATATATGCTTCCTCCTCATTTTTTTAAATCAAAAAACTATTCAATACATGGAGGTTAATATGTCGGAATTTATAGTATTCTTTGAAAATGGCGTTACGACTAAAATAGAAGCAGATAAGATAGTCGATAGCGACAATTATATTAATTTTTATAATAATGTTAAAGTAAAAGATACTAATGTAGATAGTTTAGTTGCACAATTCTTAAAATCTAAAATTGCTGGATATGGTAAAAGTTCAGCTATAAAAGAGGTGTAATTATGAAATGCACAATTGAATGTTATGACAAGAATAATAAACTTGTAGAATATATTGGTGCTAAAGATGAAAAAGCAGCAATGGAATTTATGAAAGAGCATCAAGATATTTTTCCAAAGATTAAAATAATACATGGTTTAAAACCCGATTGCACACAGATGCTTGAAGGATACTGAGAACATCAGTCCAAACAAAGTGAAGAGTGCCAAGGGAAAGATATTAAGGAGAATTTATGAGAGAAATTAAGTATTATTGTGATATATGTGGTAAAGAAGCAAAAAATCCTAAAGAAGAAAAGAGTTGTGTTAAATTAGATTTAAATTACGTACATAATTGGGAAACAGCTTTACCTTTATCAAAGAAGCTACAAGATTTACAATTATGTAAAGAATGTGGCGAAGAATTAAATAGTATTATTAATCTTGCTATTGATGTAAAAGGTTTTACAAAAATTAGTTATAAAGGAGAAGAATGTATATGATAATTATAGCATATGATAACGGACAGAAATTAGAACTTGGTGATGAGTTTATACATGATAATAGAAAGTGGGTTATAACTCATTTTGATTTAGATAAGAAAGATAGATTAAAATATTTTTATGCAATTGATGAAGATTTAGCAGAGATTGCAACATTTGATTCGTTTGATGAAAATGCTATTCAGTTAACAGGAGTAAATCATAAGGAAGTATATAATCTTAAAAAGATATTAGGAGGTTGACTTATGTCAGAACCTATCAAGAAAAAGATTAAAGATATGACCAAAGCAGAAGCAGAAAGATATTTTTGTGATAAATATCGAACTTGTGAATCTTGTCCTTTAGATAGAAATAAAATAGGTTGCAAGATGGATGTTTATAACAAACAATATGACAATGAGATTGTAGAATTACAACCTTAACTTTATCCATTTCATGTCTAATTGATTCGCGAAAATATGTCTTTATATAATGACACGGTGACGTTTCGAAGTGAGACAAGTCACCTTGACATAAAAATTGACATAGATTAAAATGAGAAGAAGGAGGACGAAAATGGGTTTAGTAATTGTAGGTTTTATGATGTTAGGTATAGGAATAGCAGGTGTCGGTTTGATAGTGAAAGGATTTAAATCGATATTTGGCGACAAAGATTGATGACTAATAATTAAAAAACACAAGAATTAGAGGACGAAAATATAGTCCTCTTCTTCTTTCGCGAAAATTAATGATAATATAATAGGTGGGAACATCTAAAATATTATAATTATATAAAATAAGGAGGAAATAAAATGGCAGATTTTAACGTGGACCTTAGTGAGGTTCAGCAGGCACAGGAAATGGTAGCACAGAAGGAGACTAATGAAGTTGTAGAGTCTGATGATGATGAAGAAGAAGGTAACAACATCGTATTCTGGATTATAATGGGCGTATTAAGCGTCTTTACAATCGGAGTACCGATTTTGGTATACTTCCTCGTAAAGAACGTTAAGCAGAAGAAGCAGCTTCAGAAGCAGATCGATGATGCAGCTAAGACTGATGATAAGTCAGCTGAAGAGACCAAGACTGAGGAAACAAAGCAGGAAGCTGTTCAGGAAGAGAAGAAAGATCCTGAGAAGTAATATTTAAGTAACACCAAAAAGGGGGATCAGAGAAATCTGGTCCTCTAAATTTTTTATAGAAAGGAGTTGACAGTTAGTTGGTTGAGAAAGTGCAAGGCGAAGTTGTGAGCATTGGTAATAAGAATGTTAAAGATGAAACATTAGCACCAGTTATCTCAAATGCAGCAACAGTAAAAAAGACAAGTGGATTAAAGAAATTATGGAGAGGATTCTTTGCAGAAGACTTTAAGACAGTTCGCGGTAGTGTAATGGAGACAGTTATTAAGCCAAGTATTAAGTCAGGTATAGCAAATGCAATCACAAGTGCAGTATATATGTGGTTATTTGGTAAAAATGGTTATAGTAATGCTCCAGGAGGAATATTTAGACCATTATTGTCAGGTGGTGCAGTATCTTATAATGGTATCACAAGAATCCAAAATGGTCAAGTTGTAACAAGTCCTAAGGTAAGTATTGGTAATGATGCAAATTTTGGAAGGTATACGGCAGCTGAAGTATATGATCCTGAATATATAAGATATGCAAGTTATCAAGATGCAGTAAATGTTCTTGAAGGATTAAGAGAACGTATTGGTAAGTATCAGGTTGCAACAGTAAAGAACTTATTTGATTTAAGTGGTCAAATTGGATATGAAATGGTTCTTCAGAATTGGGGTTGGTATGGTATTGAATGGTATCGTATTGTTCCAGTAGGAGATGGTACATGGATTCTTAGATTGCCACAGCCGACAGCTTTGAATGGAACTATGACTAAATAAAGATATTTAAGGAGAGCTAAAGGCATATTAAATGAAAACATACAAGTATACAGCTATTAGAAAGCGATTCTTACAATTTTGTAGGAGATATAAGGTTAGCCCTGAAGAAGTGCTCGGTTATTGCGAGGGAAGACTGAGTAACTTTCCATATTGGTACGTAGATTATTTAAATTATACAAGAGCTGAAATAAGAAATAGAGTTAAGACAGGTGTAGTGCATGAAATCAAGTTGTGTGATGTATGGAGTTAAAGATATTTATGGAAGAATTGTATAAAGAAGCAATGTTTATGGCAGAAATTTATGGTATTCCAAAGATTGTTGTAGATGATTATTTTGAAATGTTTGTCCAATTCGTTCGCGAGGAATTGAACTATAGAATTAAATATGGTCGTACAAAGTTTGATATACGTCCAGAAATATTTATGACAATCTTATTGCAACAAGCAGAGGTAAGTTAAATGATGGATGAAGCATGCGATAATGATTTAAGAGATTTAACCATGATAACTACAATAAATGGAGAAAACATTATAGATATTCTCTCAACAATGGGTGATTCTGAAATGGCAGATTACATTTGGTGTTGGAAACAGAGAATTAGAGAAGAGATTCAAACAAGAATTGAAACAGGTGTTGTTACTCCATTAAATGTATTAACTTGGTGTATTAGAGGAATCGGATGGGAGACATTGCAGGAGGTGAAAGCATTTGAAGAAACCACATCAGGAATTTAGAAATATTATTAAGTATTGTAAGTTAATGAATTATGATGTAAATGATATTCTTGAAATGTCTGACCATGAATTAAGATTATGGTATAATAGAGTATTAAAGATGACTGAAAATGAAACTGAATTTAGAATTAAGACAGGTTTAAGTATTGATGAACAAGGTAAAGAACATAAGTTATTAAGTATAGTACAAACTAAATGGCATTCAAAGGAGAATCGTTATAATGGAAAATAGTGATATTAGGTTAAAAAGTGTGCCTAAAAAGTATTTGACAACTAAACAAAGACGAGCTGCTTTGAAATTAGTTTATAATGGTCCAGATTGGTCGGATAAAGTAGATAAAATGTCAAATGCTCAAGTATATGCAATATTCGACAAATTTAGAAAGAGCGGCCGAATAAGTTACGATGATTATGGTAATCTCATCTTTAGGAATGAAGATGAAGTAAGAAAATTGCAAGAAGCGCGCAGTGGTGTTCATCAAGTAACTTTAGATGAATACTTAAAAGAACTCGAGTTCAAAGAAAGAGAACAATCAAGAAAAGCAAAAGATATTCAGAAAGGAATGGTTTAAAATTTATGGGAAAGTTTGCAGATTTTCGTGAGAATTTTATGCATAATTTTAACGATATGAGAAATAATCTTGAGTCTAGAACAGGATTATTAACAGGTATCGGTGTTGTTGCAGGTTTAGCAGGAACTGTATTAGCTTGTAGAGCAACATTAAAGATTGCAAATAAAGCAGAAGAGCATAAGAAACTTGTAGATGACACAAAAGCAAATTGTACAGAATTAGCTCTTGATGATAAGGCAACACATAAGGAAGTAATGAAGGCATATCGTCATATTGGTGTTGATTATGTAAGACAGTATTGGCCTGCAGTAGGTTTATTAGCTGTTGGTTATGGATTGATTATTAGAGCACATTGTATTGAAGTTGCAAAGAATGAAGCTTTGATGACAGCATATATCGGTCTTGAGCAGCTGTTTAATAAGTATCGTACAAGAGTTGCAGAGCAGGTTGGAGAAGAAAGAGAAGCTCAGATCTATAAGCAAGCAAAGATTGATCAGGCAGAAGAGAATAAGATTGGCCAGTATTCCGGCGAATTTAGAAATGGTTCATATTTATTGTTTAATGATTCTTGTAGAGATTATCAGGAAGGTTGTCCTCAGGCAAATGATTTCTTGATTAGTACAATTGAGCAAGAATTAAATATGAAATTTGACACATTCACACCAGTTTATTTGAATGATGTAATGAGAGCATGTGGTCATGAAGAAGTAAATGGTGGATGGAATTGGGTTAAAGCAAAAGGTTTGACTGATAAGATTGATTTTAAGATTCATGATGTAGACTTCAATCCTGAATTTGCAAAAGGATATGGATTTGTAAAAGGTCAGGAACCGATTGCAAAGTTATATCTTGATGGTTTCGTTCATGTATCAAAACTTTATAGTGCAGAATATCGTCAGTATCTGAAGAAAGATAAAGCTGATGGTGGTATTATGGGTGGCGAGATTGGAAGAGATCAGGTTTTAATTGGTTAAATGATATTTGGGGTTTCAGTAGCTCGTTACCCAAGATATCTTTAACATAGAGGAGCTCGGCGGGTCTGATTAACCACTCGGCTCGCTGAGTTTCTTTTATTTAATTTTATAATAGGGCTCCTAAGAGAAAAATATACCCCAAAAATAAAATACTCATAAAAAATAGACTCCTGGTTTTATGACTGTTCAAAAATTACACTTATCACTCTTAGGAGTCCTGTTATGAAATTAAATAGGAGGACTACAAATAATGGAAGAAAGTACTGCAACAAAGATAATTGATAAATATATAGAAATGTATGATGAAATTATAAATGATAAAACATCTACAAGAATTCGTAAATCAATTGCTGAAAGTAATAAGAATTTATTAGAGAATGTAAAAGGAGATATAATAAATGCTGAAGAAGGTAATTAAGTATTGGTTTAGATTTACTTTAATAATAAATATTTTATCTTGGATAACCGGTTTAGCAAATAATTTAAAAGAAAATAAAGATATTGTTAATTTATATTATGATGATATAGAAATTTAAATATGTATTCTAAGTCTCATAGTAGGGCTCTTAGATTATCCGTCTTTTTGATGCTTGTGGTCTTTAATGACATGTGGACTCCTTTCTATGATAATATTTTTCCTATCTAAGGGCCCCATTATGAGACTTAGAGATTATATTTGGAGGTAATTTATGAATACACCTTTAGTAACAGTAATAATGCAAAATTATAATACAAATAAAGATATTCTTGACATTGCAATTAATTCAGTAATTAATCAAACATTTAATGACTTTGCTTTTATTTTTATTGATGATTGGTCCACAGATTATGATGTTTCTTCATTTTTTGCTGAAATTGAGACTAAATGGAAGAATAAAAGGCCTGATATGCCGATACATCTTATAAAGAAACCACAAAATGGTCCTTTAGATGAAAGAGATCATAATCATGGTCATTCATTTTGTAGGAATTGGGGATTGGATTTAGTAAAAACAGCAAAGATATCTGATTATGTCTTTTTTATGGATTCAGATGATGAGATTATGCCTAATTGTCTTGAAATATTATGGTCAAAGATAGAGAAAGATCCTGAAGTTGAAATCAGTATAGGTAATTTTATAAGAGATGAAGTAAGATGGTGTCAGTTAAAGGATACTTATCATGATGCAGAAGTAAATGAAGGTACATTAGGTCCTCATGACAATAAGACTTATACAAATCTTGAAGCATTGGATATATTATGTGATCCTTATATGATTCCTGGTCATCATCCTACAATGCCGAGTGTTGCTTTTTGTGCCACATGGAATAAGATATTTAAAGTAAGCCTTTTTGATAATGTCAGATTTCCTGATTATCGTACAAAAGATGATAACTTCACAGCACATAGATTATTGTGGAATGCTAAGAAGATAGTTTTTACATTTGAGATAACCTACTTCTATCGTCCAGGTGGAAAGTTAGCAGACGCCAATCTCTACAAGACAATGGATATAATAGATGCGCATCGAGATAGAGTTGAATTCTTTGAAAAGATATTTAACGTGTATGACAGAGAACACTATTATAATGAAAATATTGACTTTTATAAAGAAGAATCTGAAATAAAGATATTCTACAATGAGTATTTAGTATTCTTGTATACTTTTATGAGAGTTATTGATGCTTCAAATGATAACTTTAGAAAGAAACAACTTGCAAATTTATTAAATGAAAAACTTATTACTGAGTTATCTCATATAATATTAATCGATCCAAAATTTGTAAAAAGCGCGTATGAATTTGCAAGGAGGATTAGAAAAAATGAGTAAGTTAAATATTGAGTTTCTTTATTCAATCAAAGATATTTGTGATTTTTTTAATAATAATAAAAACTTAATTAATGATAATCAAATTAAAATTATTGAAATTAAATACGAAGATTTTGATGTTGGCAAAGCAATGATAATAAAATATAGTAAAGAGAAATCATAAATGAACTGTAATACCTTCTACAATACCTCTGTAACGCACAGATTTGCCCGTAAAGGCCTGTTTGGGTATTTTATAGTATATTTATAGGGTAAAACATGAAATAGGCCTAAATGGGCATTCTGGTGCGTCAGAAGGGCATTCTAGAAAAGGAGATAATATGACTTTAGATAAAACAATAAAGATGTTAACACAAGATGATTATGGTAATTGTGATTGCGGGGATTGGTGTAGAGCATATGATAAAGCAGTTCAAATAACAAAACAATTATCTTTTCTTGAAAGTGAGTATAATGCTTATCATATAGATAGTGATTATTGGAAAGGCATAAAATATGCCATAGATGTTTTAAATCATGAATAATATACGGAGGAATTAAAATGAAAGGATATATACATATTGATAACATATATGGATTAATATCGGGACATAGTAACTATCATGGAGACAATATACTTTCGGCATTAACGTGTATTGCAGAAGGTAAAGATGTTACTAAGCCAATAATGTCATTGGATGAAGAATATTACTCAAATAAAGAATTTAATAAATTCATTAATGATATAAAAAGTGATATTAATCAAATAATAACAAAGAACAAAGGTATAAAAAGTGTTGAAGCTCAGGAAAGAATTAGAACAGCTCAACAAATACTTGATATTATTAACAAGCATACAAAGAGGTTAGTATGAAACAAATAACAATATATATTGATCATATAGTTTATGCAGATGGAATATTTACTTGGATATGTAATTTCTATCAGTTAATGCATAAAGTATATGACATCGAGGTTATGACAAAAGTCATCAAACCTGAATTAAATGATATTTTTGAAAGATATAGTATTCCGGTAGTTAAGTGGAATGCTAATGTAAATTATGATACTGATATTTTGATGCTAATGTTGGATTTTGTTGTATATCCTACTAATTTCACTTTCTGGAAAAAGTATAAGATTGTACATTGTAATTATGAGATTCTTAAGTCTGAGTTTACTAATCTTAATGATGGTAGTGAATTTATTGCAGTATCAAAGCAAGCAGCAGATGGCTTTACAAAGCGTTTCAATTTACCTTGTAAAGATATTTCATCATTTGTCATACCATACACACCAAGACCTGTTATGAAGATTACTTCTTGTTCAAGAGTATATAACAATAAAGGTTTTGAGAGAATGTTTCATTTAGCAGATGACTTAGATGAATGTGGTGTACGATTTCAGTGGATTAATTATAGTGAAATTGATCAGAATGGTGTTAAGTATCTACAAAGTAAAAAACATAACTTAATAACTTTCTTACCTGCATTGGAGCATCATCATTTAATGGATATGATTGCTGCAAGTGATTACTTAGTTCAATTAAGTGATAGAGAGGGTTATTGTTATGCAGTTCATGAGGCTTTAACTTTAGGTACTCCAGTCATTGTTACAGACATAGACGCATTTAAAGATATTGTCATAGATGGCCAGAATGGTTATAAGTTGCCTTTGGAGATGAATTATAAGGAAGATACATTATTAAATATTATAAATAATGTTCCATCAAATTTTGAATTTAAAGAGGATTTGTCAGTAATTTATAGGCAATGGACTACGATTTTAGGACATTGAGTATCGGTTTATAACAAAGTTGGAAAGTGATTAAAATGGAAGGAAGTGCTTGGTTAATGAGAGATTTAAGAAGTGAAATGTACGCAAGTGGTATTAATGATGACGATAACAATGTGCTTGGTAAAACAAAAGGAATGGAAATAGAAAATATTACAAGAGAAGAATTTAACCGAAAAATTAAAGAACTTGAGAGGAAGATTGCTTTATTAGAATCTAAAATTCAGAATCTTACTATGGTATATTGAAAATAAATGAGGATGATTATATGAAAGCTTTATTTATTATATTGTGTATAGTTTTATATATTATAATCGGTATAATAACTGGAATGATATTTGTATATGTTGATAAGAAACATGGTGATTTTGATCCATATAATGGCGATGCTAATTTTGCTTATGTACTTGTGGCAATATTTTGGCCAATAGCACTTGGTGTTGTTATAATAGCATATCCTTTTATCAAATTATATGATTTTTTCATGTGGTTTGGTAAACATATTAACAGTGATGATGAATAGAAAGGAGAGGTAAAAAATGTCTTTAGCAACAACTTATGATGGAAAGTTGAGAGTAATAAATGATATTTTAAATAAAATGAGTCCTGATGAGAAGAGGATAGTGCTTCAAAGCCTTATAAAAGAGGATATGAAAACATATTTTGAAGTAATCTGGGATGAACAGAAGCGTCTTGAAACTGAAGCTGGTGTTGAAGGAGTATGTGAATTTACTTCTGATAAAGCTTGGGTTGATGGTGATGAAGATAAGACATTTGACGATATTGAAGGTAGTAAAGATTCTGGAATTGAAATAAATTTAGCTGGTAAAGTATCTAAAGAAGCTGAGAATGCATATTATTTAGATGAGAAGATAGATAAGAAACAGGGAAATGATAAGTTTGATGGTTTCTTAGGATATGTTAACTCAAGTGCTAGTGATGATAATGAAAAAGAATTAGAAACTGAACAGGAAACTATATTAGAGCCTGGTGAATTTATGGATAAAGTAATGGATAAGATTGAAGATAGAATCCAGGAAATTGAAATGAAGAATAAAATGAAAAATGCGAAGTTTCCCGATTTTGGAGGTGATAATAAATGAGAAGAAGCACCCAATTTGCAGCAATTTTAGGTACATTTTTTGGTGGTTTACTTGGTTCTACAGGAACTATTTTAGTATTTAAAAAACTTGATAAATTAGAACATAAAAAAGATTTAGAAGCTGAAGCAGAACATATTGCAGAAGTTGCTGAAACATATGAAGCAAGAATAAAAAAGTTAAAAGAATATTATGAATCTAAAGAAATTGAAGAAAAAAATGATATTTCTGAGACTAAAAAAAGTGATGAAATAGTTAATGAAAAAGCTAAAGAAGCACATAAAAGAATTACTTTAGATAAAGTTATAGAAAATCCTGATGAACCAAAAATACTTAATCCAAAATTTGTATATCAAGATAGACTTGCTGAAGAAGATAATGCAAAACCTACTGATTATAGCAAAATTAGTAGAGATAAATATACAGATTTAAAGAAAGAATATGAAAGAGAACCAATTATTGATGAAGCAGTTAAGTTCCCTCATTTAATAACACAGGATAGTTATGAACATGCTGGTGGTTATGTCAAAGAAGAAGTAATATATTATGAACAAAATGGTATATTTGCAACTCTTGACGATGATACAATTGTTGATCATATAACTGAAGAATATATTGGTTTGGATAATTTAAATCTATTTGGTAGTCAGCAAGCAAGTCTTGATGGTAAGAGTAGTTTGTATGAATTATATCTTCGTGATGAAGTCTTACATATTGATTATCATATTATTTATAACGGCACCGAAGACTTCGACCATTTAGGCGATTGCAGATGATTTAAAGATATTTGATAAAAAGGAGACGAAATATGTATAAACAATTTGATTTTGATACTTATAATTGGATAAAACAAAATTCAGGTCATGATGATTTGGAATATGAAGTAAAATATACTGATGGAAATGGAAAATTTGAATATGATGGCTTTATTGATGAAATGATTTATACTAAAGATGGAGAAATAAAACCATTAAAACAATTTTGTAAAGAAATTATTCAACAAAATAAAAATGGTACATTATTTAATTATGATAATATGATTCATGAATATTACAAACTTATGAATAGATATATTCCGCCAACAGATAATCCTGAAGATTTTGCTTATCCAGTATTTTTATGTCAATCTTGTAATTCTCCTGAAGATTCTATTGTTGTAGCACCATTTTATACAATAATTTGTATACCTCGAGGAGAATGAATGTGACGCGAAAATAATTTATATTATAAAATGGAAGGCCAGGAGTTGGTCTTTTAGTTTGTCCAAAATATGACAAAGAAAGGAGAGAAAAATGGTATCAATTAAAGATATTATCCTTGTAAATTTTTTAGACAAGGAGGCAAATTATGGATGAAAATGTTTTGATAAAATTATATTATGATTGGTTAGTTGATCAGATAGATTATGATTATAAAGCTAGTATGTATGAAGATTTATTAGAGTATTTATTTAATATGGATTTTGTATGGTTGGATACAGTTCCATTAGATGAAAATAGAGCAATTGACGGGTTAGAATTAAGAACAAATTATGCTAAAATTATAGGTGAAAATGATGGCGATTTATTGTTAAATTTATTGAATAGAAAACGATGTTCTATGTTAGAAATGTTTGTAGCTTTTTCTGAAAGATTGACGGGTCTTTCTGACTTAAATGGTGATATGAATGCAAGGGAAAAATTCTTTTGGATGTTTATAGATAATTTAGGTTTAAGTTGGGCTACAAAGTATGATTTTGATATAGATATTGTGGGTGAAATTTTAAATGATTTTTTGTCTGGAACAGTACATGGAAGAGATCCAAAAGGTAATGAAAATCCTCCTGTTTTATTTCCTTGTAGAGAAGTTTATAATAATATGAATTATGATCTATTTATGCAAGCTAATTTATACTTAAAATCGTACCTTTTGTGAGGCATTTTTGGGCGATTTTGGTAGTATTTTTGATGGAATTTTTGTCTTATTTTTGTAGGTAAAAATAACATTAAAAAAATCTTTATGAAAAAGACACTTTTTTTAAAAAAGTTTTAAAAGTATGCTCTAGCACGATGCCAGAGTAAAAAAATGCCAAAAAATGTAACTTTTTCGCGAAAGGAGGAATATAAAATTGTATGGATTTTTTATCAGTTAGAGCAAAAAGTAATACAAAAAATAGACATACAATTACACTTGAACCACATATCAATTTGGATGACTCAGAAGACATCATAATTAAGGGTGGTGGAGTATATGCAATTTATGATGAAAATAAGAAAATTTGGGTCACTGATATGGACAAAATCATGAAGGTTTTAAACAATGATTGGGTTAAGAAATATAATGCAAAAGTTAAGGAAATTGAAGAAGCAAATAAACGTCTTCCAGCAGCTGACAGAAAGTTCATTACAAATGATATAGAATTTGATAATTATACAAGTGATTCAGGGTATTTAGAGAAGTTTTTACAGTTCACAAAGAAGGTTGAAAAGTATCATGAAAATATTGATTTAAATCCTCATGTTATCTTCAAAAATATGGATGTAAAAAAAGAAGATTATTCAACTGGAAAATTGCCATATTCTTTAGAAGAAGGAAGTACTGAATCATGGGATCAAATGGTTGGTTATTTGTATGAACCTGAAGAGAAAGAAAAGATAGAATGGATGATTGGAAGTATTGTATCTGGTTATAGTACAAAGATACAAAAGTTCTTTGTATTTTATGGTGATCCAGGTTCAGGTAAAGGTACAATAATGAAAATCATTGAATCTATGTTTAAACCTTATTATGCACCATTCATTTCAAAGAGAGTTGTAAGTAATAGTAACTTTCCTCTTGAATGTTTAGCTATGAATCCCTTAGTTGCAATCGATGAAGATGGAGATTTATCTCAAGTACAAGACAATACAAGATTAAATAGTATTGTGTCTCATGAAACAATTCCTGTAGAAACAAAATTTAAAAATCCTTATCCTGTAAAATTTAAAACTTTATTAATTATGTCAAGTAATGAGCCAGTACAAATGACAGGACCACAATCAGGTTTCACAAGAAGACTTATAGATATTAATCCTGTTGGCGGTGAACCAATTCCTACAGATGAATATGATATTCTTTTAAATCGTATAACTAAATATGAACGTGGAGCTATAGCATATAAGTGTTTAGAAACATTTAATAGATTAGGTAAAACATATTTTAATGGTTATGTTGCTGAAGATATGTTCTCTCGTACAAATCAGTTTTTTCAATTTCTTGAAGAAAATGTAGACATATTTAGAAAACAAAATTATACATATCTCGATCAGGTTTGGAGAATGTATAAGATATTTGTAGAAGATAATGGTATTAAACATTTTCATAGGAAAGCTGAAATACGTGAGCAACTTAAAAAATATTTTGAAGAATATTATTATGAAACTCGTATAGGTGATGATAATCATAATCATTATCATGTATATAAAGGTTTTATAGTAAAGAAATTTGATGATGTAATTAAGAAAGCAACTAAAAAGAAAAAACCTAGAAAGAATGTTATAATTAATAAGGAATATGCTGAAGAAAATAATATTGATGTTGTAACTGTAGACGATGATGTTGTACATTGGTTGAAATTCGATAAGAATTATGGTGAGTGCAAGTCGAAGCTGGATATTTATCTTCAGAATGAGAAAGCACAATATGCTACAAAAGATGGAATCCCTGGAAAGAGATGGGATAATGTTGAAACTACTCTTAAAGATATTTCTACAAATAAGTTACATTATGTCCAAGCACCTGAACATCTCATAGTTATTGATTTTGATAAGAAAGACGAAACTGGTAATAAGAGCTATGAGTTAAATCTTAAGGAAGCAAATAAATTCCCTCGCACATATGCAGAATTAAGTAAGTCCGGTGCAGGTATTCATTTACATTATATTTATGATGGCGACATAACAGAACTTAGTAGGATCTTTGGAGATGACATTGAAGTAAAGATATTTACTGGTAATGCTTCATTAAGGAGGCAACTAACAAAATTTAATGACGAAGAAATTGCAACGATATCTGAAGGTTTGCCTCTAAAAGAAAAGAAGGGAGGTAAAATGTTAGATCAAGAAGTCTTGCAAACTGAACAAATGATGCGAAGAACTATTGTCAAATGTTTAAGGAATGAGATTCATGGTCATCACAAACCTAATATGGATTTCATCTACAAGATATTGACAGATGCATATAATAATGGTATTCATTATGATGTTAGTGATATGTATAATGATATTTTGAATTATGCAATGGCTTCATCAAATAGTTCTGAATATTGTTTAGAGTTAGTAGCTAAGTTGCCTTTAAAGTCAGACGAACCTAGCGAGGCGGTAGAAAGTGAAGAAAAAGATTATAATAATGACTCAATTGTATTCTTTGATGTAGAAGTTTGGCCGAATTTATTTATATTTGGTTATAAGTTCTTAGGTGGAGAGAAACATATTTTATTAAATCCTAAACCCGAAGATGTTGAATATTTGTTAAAGCATAAACTTGTTGGATTTAACTGCAGAAAGTATGATAATCATATTGTATATGCATTCTTACAAGGTTATACAAATGAACAATTATTTAAACTTTCACAAAAGATAGTTAAAGCAAAGAAGGGTGAAAAGGATAATGGAATGTTTGGTGAGGCATATAATTTGTCTTACACCGATATTTATGATTTCTCAAAGAAGAAGCAGTCATTAAAGAAATGGGAAATTGAATTAGGCATTTATCATAAAGAGATGGATGCAAGTTGGGATGAACCACTTCCTGAAGAGTTATGGGATGCAGCAAAAGAGTATAACGGTTATGACTTAGACGCGACTGAGGCATTATGGTTATCTAAAGGCATTCAAGTTGACTTTACATCAAGAATGATATTAGCAGATATTGCAAATGGTACACCCAATGATACAGATAACACATTGACTGAACGATTAATTCTTGGTCCTAACTATCAGGAAAGAAAAGCAGCAAAGAATTCATTCCATTATAGGAATCTTGCAGAACCCGTTTATCATTTGGATGCAGATCAAGAGGAATTCTTAAAGGAAATCTTTCCGGAAATGATGGCTGAGACACATGGTGAAGCGCATAGTTTACTTCCTTACTTCCCTGGATATACATTTGATAAGTATGCAAAGACAAGTATATATAAGGGTGAAGAGATTGGTGAAGGTGGATTAGTTCGAGCAATTCCTGGTGTATATGGTTATTCCAAAACATTTGATGTAACATCGATGCATCCTCATAGTTTAGCTGCAGAGTATTATTTTGGTAAATATACAGAAGGATATTATAATTTAGTTAGAGCAAGAATAGCAATTAAGCATGATAATATGGAGTTCTTAGGAAAGTTATTTGAAGGTAAGTTGTTAAAGTATTGTACCGATGATGATCAGAAAAAGAAATTAAGTACTGCTTTAAAGACACCTATTAATGCAGTTTATGGTTTGACAGCTGCAGCATTTGAGAATAACTTAAGACATCCTGATAATATAGATAATATTGTTGCTAAGCGTGGTGCATTGTTTATGATGGATTTGAGAGATGCAGTATTAGCACAGGGTTATCAGATATTCCATATTAAGACAGATTCATTGAAAGTTATAAATCCTGATGAATACATTGAGAAGTTTATATTAGATTTTGGAAAGAGATATGGATATAGTTTTGAAGTAGAACACGAATTTGAAAAGATCTGTTTAGTTAATGATGCAGTTTATATAGCTAAGGTAACTGAAAATGATGCAGATTGGAAGAAGGAAGCTAAGAAAGCAGCTGAGAAGGGTGAACCTGAACCTACAAGATGGACAGCAACAGGTGCTCAGTTCCAGATTCCTTATGTATTTAAGACATTATTTAGTGGAGAAGGAATTACATTTGATGATGTATGTTTCATTAAGAATGTATCTAAGGGTTCAATTTATTTAGATTATAATGAGAACTTAGAAGATGTATCTCAATGGGAATTATTAAAAGAAATGAGATCACAAGTTAAGAATAATAAAGTTGCATTGTCTTGGGAAGAAGCTAAAGATAAAGGTTGGACTAAGAGAGAATGTGAGTTCTATAATCTTAACTTTGATATGAGCGATGAAGAACTTGAATCTAAGATTAATGCAGGACATAGTAGACAGTTCATTGGTAAAGTTGGTAACTTCTGTCCTATATTAGCTGGTTATGGTGGAGCAGAGATGTTATGTCTCAACGAACAGGGCAAGTATAATGCAGTGACTGGAACTAAAGATGTTCGTTGGTTAGAAGCATCTTATGTAAAGGAACATCATATGGAAGATAAGATTGATTATGGTTATCTTGATAAGATGTGTCAGAGTGCAATAGAAGATATTAGTAAATATGATCCAAACTTCTTTGATAAGATTGAAAAATGATATTTATAAAGTGAGGTGATGCTAAGTGCAGTATTATTCATGTGATAAACAAGTCACCTTCAATGTAGAAATACCTCTGTAACGCACAGATTTGCCCGTAAAGGCCTGTTTGGGTATTTTATGGTATATTTTATATGGTAAAACATGAAATAGGCCTAAATGGGCAAAATATGAGCTTACAGAGGTATTTGACAAAAAAAATGATATTTATGGGAACGATAACAAAATCGATATTGGGTGTTATCATATTATAGTTGTATTAGGGTGGGTTTAACTATAATGATATTTGAATACTCGAACAAGAAAACACGAACAAGAAAAGGAGAAAACAAAAATGGCACAGAAGATTAACATCGCAGGCGCAAGAATTACATTTAAGAACTTTGCAGGAAGACCTACTGATTGGAATAAGAAAGGTGGAGCAAGAGACTTTGCAGTTGTATTGGATACTTATGAGGATGTACAGGCTTTGATTGATATGGGATTCTCAGTAAAGTATTTCAAGAAGAAGGAAGAAACAGATCCTGATGTTCCGTTCTTAAAGGTTAAGGTTAACTTCAGATATAATGATGACGGTAGTGAATTACTTAGTCCTCATATCTATATGATTAACAACAATAAGAAAGTTCTCATCACTCCTCAGACAGCTCAGATTCTTGATCAGGCAGATATTGCATATTGTGATATTGTTATCAGACCTTATTATTATGAGGTTCAGGGTAAGGCAGGAGTCGCAGCTTATCTTGACAAGATGTATGTAAATATTGAGCAGGATGAATTTGAGAAGAAGTATGAGATGTATAATGATCCTGAGGAAGAAGAAGCTGAAGAGATACCTTTTGAATAATCATTGGATAACTTGTTTAACCGATGCGTGATATAATTGCAGTTTGGCGAAGACAAAGTGTTTTGAATGATTAAAGATATTCTGTAATATTAGGTGACATGTACAAGCGAAAAGTGTAGTAGCTTAGAGGGTTTCAATTCCTAGTAAGTGATTAGACTTACACAGAATAGCTTTAGAAAAATAATATTTGTTGGGATGGCGGAATAGACGCAGGAACAGCGGTAAAATAGTAGACGCGCACGGTGTGAAAATACTTTCACACACTACGTGTGAATGTCCTGAGATGGCTAGAGTTCCTATAAGCCATAAAACTGAAGCAGGATCTTTCATGTAAGGTGCAAATCCTTACTCCCAATAATATTTGTGGAGATTAACTTATGGATAAAACAATTTATATAGTAATATTTTCAAGTACATATGAAGGAACATATCAGGAACAAAATGTTGCAGCATTTGATACTGAAGATAAAGCTAATGCGTTTCGTGAAAAATATGAAAAGATAATATCTGAAACTAATGAGTTTAAATTATTAAAAGAAGATATTCCTTATTTAAATGAAGATTATTCTGAAAAACTTATTGGTAGAACTAATTGTCATTATCTTTGTCAGGCAATGCATTTACTTTAAGATATTTTAGATATTCTAGAATACCTCTCAGACGCACCAGAATGCCCGTAAAGGCCTGTTTGGGGGTTTTATGATATATTTATAGGGTAAAACATGAAACCGGTCTAAATGAGGCTTCTGGTGCGTTATAAGGGTATATGAGGTTTAAAGATATTTATGAAAATACAGAGAAAACTATTAACTATTGAACAAAAGCATGAAATCTGTACAAAATATTATGATAATTGTGAAGAATGTCCTTTATACTCAAAAGTGTTAAATCATTTCTGCATTTATAATTTAGATCAAGTACAATATGCTATTGACGATTATTTAAATGAAGAAATTGAGGTATAACTATGTTAGCATATAATGTTCATGTAGATAATGATAATGAAGTTTATTGTATTGTTGCACCTACAGAAAAAGAAGCTATTGAATATGCTATAGAACTTTATAAAAAAGATTATGGAACTGAAGTAACTGAAGAAGATTGTAAGGTTATTTGGAACTATGATGAAGATTATTAATCAGGAAATGCCCTTGTAACGATAACACTTCACAAGTGAACTGTAGTTCGTTACTACAATACCTCTGTAACGCTCTATTTTGCCCGTAAAGGCCTGTTTGGTATAATTGTGGTATAAATCTACCCTAAAATACTAAATGGGCCTAAATGAGGCTTTAAATGCGTTACAGAGGCATATTAAGGAAAGGAGATAAATATGGATAATGAAGTTAATATAGAAAGAGTTAACAAAATTTTAAATTTTGCGATATGTTGGGCTGATGATACTGTAGATTTAATACGTAATGGTTATACTGAAGATGAAATAATTGAAGCAGTTAAAACATTATTTAAAGAAGAAGGTAAATAATATGAATATAGAAGATATACAAGAACTTTCAACAAGAGCTAAAAATTCATTAATTAGAAACGGTTATTTAACTCTTGAAGATATTAATAAAACTAATTTTTATGATATATTTGCTTTACCTTGTTTTAAGAAAACTGTAAAAAATATGAAAATTATACTTAAAGTTATGCATGAAAATGGTTATTCTTATTGGGGAATTGGACATCCAATAAAATAATATTTAAGGAGACAATATAATATGAGAAAAATACCTACATTATTGGAAAGAATATATGAAAATAATAGAGTTGTTGCAATAAAAAGTACATTAAGTGATAAAAGATTACAAGTTGTATTAGATGGTAAATGTATTGCTACTGTCAAGATTGATGGTTCTTGTTGTGCTGTAATTGATAATAAATGGTATAAGAGATACGATGCTAAAGCTGGTAAGAAAATTCCAGAAGGTGCAATACCTTGTCAAGATACTCCAGATCCTATTACAGGTCATTGGCCTCATTGGGTTGAACTTAATCCAGATAAAGCAGAAGATAAATGGTATATTATTGCTTTTAATAATTATCGTGAATTATATAAAATTGAAAGTGGCGACAAATGGGATCCAATAACATATGAAGCTATTGGTCCGCATTTCCAAGGTAATCCATATAAATTAGAAAAAGATACTTTGTATAAGCATGGTGTTAGTGTTATTGAAGAATTATCTAATAAGCCATTAACAATAGATATTCTTAGAGAGTATTTATATAATAATGAAATAGAAGGAATAGTATTTTGGTTCACCGATCCTACAGGTAGCTGTCCAATTTGTAAAATAAAAAGAAGTGACTTTGGTTTCAAGTGGCCTGTTAAGGATTAAAGATATTTGAAGGAGAAATAAAAATATGACTTTTGGTGCATTAAAAGAAATAATAGATAAAAATAAAATTCCGGATGATGTTTTATTATTATCTCATAGCGGATGGGAATGCGATGCAACACATATGGATGGAATATGGTATTGCAAAGATAAAAATGTAATTGTTTTTACACAAGGAGATGATCCTGAATTTGATTTTAAAGAATCACAAGATGATCTTAATATAGCACTTCGTGATCATTTTAAAGATTATAGACGTATGAAGTTTGTTAAATTAAATGGTATTGATGCTGTAACAATAAAATGATATTTAAAGGAGAATAATATGGGTTTAAATGATTTTTATAAATATTTAGAAAGTAAATTAATACAAGATTATATTGTTGAACTTCGTTATAAATATTTTTATGAAACCGGTTGGCGTTATAGTAATGAGATTCTTGAATGGGATCCTGATTTAAAAGTTTATGAATGGCGTAATGATTGGGATGAAGGTTATGATAAAGTTGAAGTATTAGGTTACATAGCAATCGCAAATGTAAAAGTTCCGAGATTTGAAGGAGAATAATTTATGGGTAAAAAGAAATTTGATACCGGTACTATAACAATAAATGATAAAGATAGATATGCATATAAGATTGTAAAATGTTGTGATAAAAATGGTAATGATTTAAAGTTTGATTATTTTTGTCATGACATTTATGCCATAATACGTTTGATAATACCTGAAGAAGCAATTATTGTAACTCCAAGTAATATAATTATAGAAACTAGGTCAAGGTCAGATTTATTTGTAAAAAGAAGATGTAATAAATTATATTTTGATAGAGTTATGAGCTATTTTTATATAACGAATACAATACATGGCGGACCGACAATAGCAAGAATTTATACAAAAGATTTAGATAGGTTTTTAAAAGATGAACATTCAGACAGATCATTAATTGAATATCATAGCTATTATAGAAATTTTATAGAAAATTATCATATTATAACATATAAACAAAATACATTAATAAAACCTGCTGAAGGTTATTTAGACATGGATGTTTCAAAGGAATGTGCTTGTGGTTTACATTTCTTTTTTACTTTAAAAGAGTTGTATAACTATTTAGATTATTTAATTTAATAGTCAGGGAGGAATATAATGAAATTAAATAAAATAGATGATATACTTTGTAAATATAATTTTAAATTATCAAATACAAACATGAACAAAGATGATACTGATTCTGTTTATAATGAGTTTCGGAATAAAACACTTGATGAAATAGTACATGATTATGCAAATCAAAGAAATTGTATAAAAGAAATAATGAAAGTTTTATATAATGTTCGAGAAATTGATAGATGATAATTTTGTAAAGGAGACAAATAAAATGATGAAAATTGAGATTGAACTGAGTGAAAAAGATTTTGAAAAAATACGTAAAACTTCCATGTCTATTGACGATATGGATAATACCGTAATTGGCAGAGTTTATACATCGATAATAAAGGGATATAAAAAAGACCATCCTGAGGAATTTGGAGTAACTTCATAAAAATAATTATATAGGAGAAGAAAATGACAGATACAGAAATAAAACAAATAGAAACTATTTGCGAAGTAGCTAATATTAAAGATATTGGTGATTTAAGTGATGGTTATCATACATTTAATCAACTTTATCATCAAAGAGCTGTTTTGTTTGCAACTATTGTAAATCAGAATAAAGATATTTCATGGAAATCATTTAAGCATTCTGATGGTAAATATTGTTTTGACAGTAATGGTGAATGGTTTATTGTTGGCATTGATACACCAGAAGGTAGTTATACATATCATTATGAAAAGAGTTATTGGGATATGTTTAAATGCCAAGAATTAGAATGTGGTAAAGAATGGGATGGACATACTGAAGAAGATGTAACGAGATTATTGTCTTTAGAAAAGACAGATGACGAAGAAAAAGTTATAAAAACAGAATTTATTGATATAACACGTTATTGCCGTAAATATAAAAAGTGTGGTAATTGTGAAGAGGAATTTATGGAACAATATACTTATAGATGGTTCTTTTGTCCAAGATGTGGTGCAAAGTTTATTAATGTAACTCAATAAAAATATTTTAGGAGGAAATGATGAAACAAATTGTTTATACAGTAATACAATATTTTCCTAATACTAATGAAGAACCCATAGTTACAGTTTTTGATAATAAGGATAATGCTGAATCTTGTTTTAAATATTATAAAAGTCTTGGTAGAATGGTGTGCATGGATGAATGTCTTGTATGTAAGACGTTTAAAATACTTTTATAAGATGAAAACATTTTAGGAGAAAAAGATGAATGATTTAGCAATTACAGGAATATTCATTGTTTTAATGACTATACTCACAGTCGGTTATAATCATATTGTAACTAAAATTGAAAAGAAGAAGAAACTAAATAAAAACACAGATTAATAAATGATATTTTGTAGCCCCTTAGCCAAGTGGTGAAGGCGGCGGTCTTTGACACCGTTATTCACTGGTTCGAATCCAGTAGGGGCTGTAATGCGCACGGATGGCCGTGGACACAATGGCAGTTGAAGCACAGAGGAGCTTTTGGTGCGCTATATAAATAAATATGGGCCTCAAGCTGAAAGTGGTATGTCCCTCATGAGTAAGCAATTATCATTCAGGTGGCGGAATAGGTAGACGTTTTTAGTGATAAGGTTAAAGATATATAAAACCATTAAGAATAATCTTAGCAAAACTTTATATCATATAAGGTGCAGATCCTTATCCTGAATGATATTTTAAAAAGGAGAAATAATATGGGAAATAGTATTTATTATGGAATTTATTCAAAAGAATGTAATAATGATAAAGTATTGCCTTATTTGGATATAGACTATATTTGTGTTGATTTAAATATTAGTAAGGATTCGCAAAGAGAGTTCTTTAACATTTTGAGAAAGTATTCTATTGAAAAAGGAGAAACTGTAGAAAGATATTTTGATTTGCATTATTATCATTGTTTTATAATTACATACTACGAAGATTATTTTAATTTTTATAATGAAGTTAATGTAGTTTTACCTGATGATATAGAATGTGATTTTGATAATGATATTTTGATATTTTGGGTAGTGTAAAAGACTGCTCTTCGCGCACGTATACGCGTATGTACGCGCACACGCCCGCCTAGCGCATCCGCGTGATCACGCCCACGCACGCATTATGCACGCACGCCCGGACCCGCGCTACACGCACGTGCGCCTGAGTTTAATGTAATGTTTCTTACGCGCGAGAAAAATAAATAAAAATAATTTTTAAAGTTTTTTACACAAAATAAAAAGGAGGAATAATTATGGAAAATACAATTAAATCAAGTTATTCAATAAGGTTAATAGATGGAAGTGATTCTGTCAATGACTTTGAAACATATGACGATGCAGTTAAATATGCAAAAGATAAATATCCTAACTCATCATACAAAATTGTTAAAATAACAGAAGAAACATTGGTTACCGTACTTCTAAGGAGATAATATGGTTAAACTAAGGGAACACCAGAAGAAAGCACTTACCCAAATGAAGAATGGTTGTATTCTTTGTGGTGGTGTAGGTTCTGGTAAAAGTATTACAAGTGTTGCTTATTATTTTTTAAAAGCTGGTGGCTCTATTGAACCATTCAGATTTCCTAAACAAATGAAAGATCTCTATATTATTACGACAGCAAGAAAAAGAGATACATTTGAATGGGACGACGACATATTACATTTTGGTTTAGCAAGAAATGGTCAAAATTTTGGTGGTAAAGTTGTAATTGATTCTTGGAATAACTTACACAAATATGTCGAACATAAAGAAGGTAGAGGTTGGAAACCATTAGTAAAAGATGCTTACTTTATTTTTGATGAGCAAAGAGTAATCGGTACAGGAACTTGGGTTAAATCATTTTTGTGTTTAACAAAAGTAAATGAATGGATATTATTAAGTGCAACACCTGGCGACACTTGGCTAGATTACATTCCAGTATTTATTGCTAATGGTTTCTACACAAATTTTACAGATTTCAGATTACAACATGTTATATACTCTCCTTTTGTTAAATTTAGAAAAGTTGAGAGATATGTAAATGTACCAAAACTAGAAAGATTACGAGCAAGCATATTAGTAGATATGCCTTTTGATAGAAAAACAGTTCAACATCATGAAGACATATATGTAACTTATGATAGTGCATTATATGACAAAATAATGAACACTAGATTTGACTTTGAAAAAGGTGAACCATTTAAGAATGCTGCTGAATTATGTTCTGCTTTAAGAAAAGTATGTAATATGTCACCTGAGAAATTCGACATATTACTACAGATAATAAAAGATAGGCGAAAAGTTATACTCTTTTATAATTTTAACTACGAGCTTGAAGCTTTAGTAGATCTACTTACAAAAATGGAAATACCGTTCTCGCAATGGAATGGACATAAACATGAAGAAATACCACAAACAGATAACTGGGTTTATATAGTTCAGTACAGTGCAGGTAATGAAGGTTGGAATTGTATACTAACAGATACGATTGTATTCTTTAGTCAAAACTATTCATATAAAGTTATGACACAAGCAGCTGGACGAATTGATAGATTAACAACACCATTTACAGATTTATGGTATTATCATTTTAAAACTAAATCGGGTATAGATAGAGGAATTGCAAGAGCTATTAAACAAAAGAAGAAATTTAATGAAGAAAAATATTATGGATACTTATTTCCAAAGAATAGAGATGAACGTTAATGAATTATGAAAAATGTGAATCATGTAAGAATTACGATCCAATAGATAACAAGTGTTATATTAGTGATGGATTAATTATTAAACAACATTCATTACAAGAGAATTGCAATAATTATAATCCATCAACTTCTAGGATTCGCTCTCGTCAAACAAGTAGACTTTACCTTATTAATCAAAGTGTTAAAAATCCCTAACACTTCGAGATTCGCGAAAAAATTCGCTTCTATTGTAGAGAGGGGTAGAATCAAGCCCCAGGTCATGTTAAGGAGATAAATGAGGTCTTCTTAGCATTCTGGGTGTTCTTGGTTAGTCCTTTAAATTTTTTTGAGAATATAAGCAGACGATTTTATATTCTCTAATTCTTTTTTGTAAATATCAACATAGCAACAAAATTAAAAGGAGACGACTGCATGAAACATTACAAAAAAGAAAGTGATTTCCAAGCTGATGTAATTAAAATGGTTGAAGAAAGGTTCCCTGGTTGTTATTGTGTTAAACAAGATACCAGACAAGGAACACCTGATTTGTTAATCTTACATCAAAAGCATTGGGCGATGCTTGAGAATAAGATTGATGAGAATGCAGATCACCAACCAAATCAAGATTGGTATGTAAATCACTTTAATGAAATGTCCTTCTCAGCATTTGTCTATCCGGAAAATGTAGAGGAGGTACTAAATGAAATGGAACGATCATTTCAAGCTGCCGAGTGATCATGCTTTTCTTGGAGCAAGCACACATGCATGGTTAAATGATGATCCTGCAAAACTTAAGAATCGATATTTAAGATGGCTTGCAAAAGAAAGAGGAACACGATTACATGATTTAGCAGCTCGATTAATCAAAGAAGGTATTGAACTTCCACAAACAACTAAAACTTTTGATCAATATGTAAATGATGCAATTGGTTTTAGAATGAGGCCTGAACAAAAATTATATTATAGTGATAATTGTTTTGGTACTGCGGATGCAATAGCCTTTGATGAAAAAATAAAGTTTCTACGAATTCATGATTTAAAGACTGGTGAGATTCCTGCAAAGATGGAACAGTTATATATTTATGCTGCTTTATTTTGTTTGGAATATCATCAGAAGCCTGGAGATCTTGGATTCGAATTACGAATCTATCAGAATAATGGAATTGATATTGCTAATCCTAATGCGGAGATTATATTACCGATTATGGATAAGATTATATCATTCGATAAATTAATTAACAACATTAAAGGAGAATTGTAATGGATACTAGCGGCATGTCATTTGATGACAAAATCAAAGCTTATATTCGACTCCATGAGACAGAGTCTTCATTACAACATTATGGAACCCCGAGACATTCTGGTAGATATCCATGGGGTTCTGGTGAAAATCCTTATCAAAGAAATGAGGACTTTCATAGGGTTTACAATGATTTAAAATCTCAGGGATATTCTGATAAAGAGATGGCTGAGATGTTTGGTTGTTCTATTAATGAACTTAAAGCAAGACGTTCAATGTCTTCACAGCAAGAAAAAGAAAGACAGAGAGTTCGTGTTGTTAGACTTCATGACCAAAAAGGAATGGGTTGGACAGCTATTGCACAAGAGATGGGATTAAAGAATGAATCTACAGCTCGTTCAATTTACAAGAATGCAAAAGCTCCTAAGAAACAACTCAATCAGCAAGTTGCAGATAGACTTGAAAAGATTCTTAAGGAAAAAGGCGGATATTTGGATATTTCAACAGGAACAGAACTTGGATATCCTTGGTCTGAAGATGCTCCTAAGACTGGTATTAGTTCAAGTCAGATGAGAACAGCATCTATTATGTTAAGAGAAAAAGGATATTCTGTACAGGTAATTAACTTACCTCAGGTTACAAATCCAGGTCAGTATACAAATACAACTGTACTTGCTCCTGCTGGAACAACCAAAAAGGATATTTTCAATAATCTTGATAAACTTCATTCAGTTGAAGATTATACACCAGATGCTGGTAAGACTTGGTGGGTTCCTGAATGGCCTGCTTCAATTGATAGAAAGAGAGTTTATGTAAGATGGCCTGATGAAGGTGGAGCCGAGAGAGATGGTATGGTTGAAATAAGACCTGGTGTTAAAGACCTTTCTCTTGGAAACTCTACTTATGCACAAGTTAGAATTGCAGTACATGGATGCGATGTTGCTGGAAAGACAGATGATTACGGAAATCCTGAACCTTCAGATCGTTATATTAAAGGAATGGCTGTATATTCTGATGAGATACCCGATGGCTATGATATTGTTGTAAACTGTTCTAAAGCAAGATCAAAAGGTGATGCTAAAGCATTTAAACCAATAAAAGATACAACAGATGTAAATGCTGTCTTTGGTGCAAGAATTATGACTAACGGACAGGATCATTATATTGGTGATGATGGAAAAGATCATCTTGGTTTAATAAATAAGGTTAATGCAGAAGGAACTTGGCAGGATTGGTCTAAAACTTTACCTTCACAGTTCTTAAGCAAACAGCCTAAAGAGCTTATTAAGAAACAGCTTAACTTAACATATGCTGATGCACTTGATGAGTTCAATGAAATTAAGAATTATACAAATGATGTTGTTAGACAGAAAGCTCTTGAAGAGTTTGCAAGTCAGTGTGATAGTGCTGCAGTAGATTTAAAAGCAGCTGCATTACCTAGACAGCAGTCACATGTTATAATTCCAATTAACACATTAAAAGACAATGAAGTATTTGCACCTGGATATGATGATGGTGAGGAAGTTATATTAATCAGATATCCTCATGAAGGAACATTCCAGATACCTAGACTTATTGTAAATAATAAAAATAAAGAAGGTATTAAATTTATTGGCAAGCTTGCACCTGATGCAATTGGTATTAATCATAATGTTGCAGACATAATGTCAGGAGCAGACTTTGATGGAGATACTGTTACAGTAATACCTACAAGTAAGATTGTCAATATTAAGAATAAACCACCTCTTGAAGGACTTAAAGGCTTTGATGCAAAAGCTGAGTATCCTTACAGACCTGGTATGAAACACTTGGATAAGAAGCAGACACAGACAGAAATGGGTGTCATCTCAAACCTTATTACTGATATGACAATCAAAGGTGCTACTGATGAAGAACTTACTCGTGCAGTAAAGTATGCAAACACAGTTATTGATGCAGATAAACATAATCTTGATTACAAGAGAAGTTATGCAGAGAATGATATTGAAAGTTTAAAAAAGAAATACCAGCAGAAAGCTGATTGGAATGGTAAAGGTAAATCATATGGTGGTGCTGGAACTTTACTTTCAAGAGCTAGTTCAGAGCAACATATTTTAGAACAGCAGTTAGCACAAGTAGATGAGAAAACTGGAAACTTAAAGAAAGCTTGGAGACCTGATTCTTCTGGAGAATTAATGTATATGCCTACTGGAAGAACAAGAATGGTTCCTGAGAGAAACAAAGATGGTTCTATAAAACTTGACGAAAATGGCAAGAAAATATACAAGGAAGAACTTGTAAGACAGAAAGTTTCTAAAATGTCACAGGTTGAAGATGCAAGAGAGCTTATGTCTAATCCCGAGAAAGGTTACATTCAGGAAGAGTTGTATGCTGAGTATGCTAACAACATGAAACACCTTGCTATTCAGGCTCGTAAAGAAGCTTTCTCTATTAAACCCGAGAAGTGTAACCCTGAAGCAGCTGCAGCATATAAAGATGAAGTTGAATCACTTAATCGTAAACTTGAAAATGCACAGCGTAACGCACCTAAGGAAAGACAAGCTCAGGTTCTTGCTAATGTATCTATGAAGGAGCTTAAGGAAGCTAATCCTGGCATGGACAATGAGAAGAAGAAGAAGCTTGCTCAGCTTGTAATGACTCAGGCTAGAGCTTCTGTTGGTGCTAACAAGAAGGATGTACAGGTAGAAATCACTCCTCGTGAATGGGAAGCCATACAGAAGAATGCTATCAGCCCTAGTAAGCTGCGCGAGATACTCAAGAATACTGATACCGATAAGGTTAAGAAGCTTGCATCTCCTAAGGTTCCTGCTAATACATTACCCAAGACTAAGATTAATCGTATCAAGGCTATGGCTAATAGTGGTTACACCTTAGAGGAAATAGCAAAGGCACTTGATATTTCAAAGAGCAGTGTTTCGAAGTACATCAAAGGGAAGGAGGATTGAGAGCTATGAGAGAAGTAATGTTAACAACAGTCGACAATCCGTTTAATCCATTTGATAATTTTGAAGAGTGGTTCAAAATTGATATGCAGTTTGGATACAATACTTGTGCTTTGGTAGCTCGTATTGCTCCATCTGCTACTGATGCATTGCCTGATAAGTTTGCTAACGCAATGCAAGAGGAATGTATCGACCGTTGGTGTCGTATGTTCCCACTCACTTACAAGAAAGTTGTTAGGGAGATACCTGACCCTGACTACAAAGCCATGTTAGAAGAGGACGAAGACTATAGCGATTACTATAGCGATGACGATAGCGAGACATCAGAAGATTAATAGCTATCTTTTTCTACTATGAATATCAAAATCATTTATTCAAAAGTAGAATGAAGCTAGCAATACCACCCCGGGGGGTGCGAGGGGCTGCATGGGACTGTTCGTTCGAGCGCCACTTCGAAAATTCTCCGGGGGGATCTGCTGATATTTGAGTTTATACCCGGGGCTTTCCCAGTGAGGTTGATTCACTCTAAAGCTCCATTGTCTCGCTAGGTTCGTCTCCTTATCCTTTAAGTGATAAAAGGTTGGTAATACAAAGGCTTTACAAGATCGCTAACTAAAAACGCCAACCCATAAGTCACAGCGGTATTAGCTTAGTCTTACGCCCAATAAACTACGGCTAAAGTGTGTCAGTGGAGCTTTAAAGTGTAGTTAACCTCACTGTAAAGCAAATAGAGAAGGAAGGAAAAGTGTATGAAAGAAGCCAAGAGAGTGATACCAAACACTCCGGTATTCCCGCCAGCGTCTTCTGATGAGGAACGGACAATGCAGATGGGCTCTCTTGCAATGGACTTAGCAGAAATGAGAATGCGTGAAGGTATTGCTTCCTCTGCTGAAATATTATACTTTATTAAAGCAGCCTCACCTGAAGCAAGACTTGAACGAACTAAGTTAGAAGAAGAAACAAAATTAATTCAAGCAAGAGTAACAGATATAGAACGTTCAAAGAATACTGAAGAACTCTATAGTAAAGCAATTGCTGCATTTCAAGAGTATCAAGGAATTGAGATTGAAGAAGAAGGTGATGAAGATGGTTACGGACCGTATCAGAACCTATACTGAGTTAATCCAATTTCTAACTTTTGAAGAACGATTTGAATATTTGAATCTTGGCGGAATAATTGGAGTCGAAACATTTGGTGCATTAAGTAGTCGTTGGATGAATCAAAATTTTTACAGATCAAATGAATGGAAACAATTAAAGAATCAGATACTTATACGAGATAACGCTTGTGATATGGCATTGCAAAATTATCCAATCGGTAACACAAGAATTTACATACATCATATGAATCCTATTACCGAAGATGATATTGTTGAGAGAACACCTTTTCTCTTAGATCCAGAGTATCTTATATGTGTTTCATTTGAAACTCACAATGCGATTCACTTCGGTGACATAAATGTTTCAAGATTAGCAAAAGATCCAGTATTAAGACAACCAAATGATCAATGCCCTTGGAAGTCAGATTATCAAGTAGCACCACATGTTACTGCAAGAGGATTTGATCGAAGAAGTAAATAAGAAAGGAGAATACCATAATGCCAATGCGTAATAATGAAATGTTATACAATGTATTTGCATACCATAAAAATCATATACAACATTATGGTACTCTTGGACAAAAGTGGGGTGTTCGTCATTGGCAAAACTCAGATGGTACTTTTAATGCTGAAGGTAAACTGAGATATTTTGGAACACCTAAGAATAGAAATACAAATGGAACTGTTTTTATTAGCGGTTCTTCTAAAACACAATTTGACAATAGTCCATATTATCGAGAAAAATTACCCGATCAGATACAAGAACAAATAAGGAAGTATATGAATCAAGGTAAGACAATTCTTGTTGGAGATGCACCTGGTATTGATAGACAAGTACAAGATTTCCTTAAAGAAAATAACTATAAAGATGTAGAAGTTTATAGTCCAGGAAAAGAAGTAAGGTATAATGCTAATCCTGAATGGAAAACTAATCTTATCGATGTTCCCGAAGCACCACAAGGTTCTAGTGAATGGCTTGCCGGTAAAGATAAAGCTATGTCTGATCGAGCAGATGAAGGCTTAGCAATTGTCTTAGATGATGGTTCACAAGCCACAAGAAATAATATTTCAAGATTGAATGAACAAGATAAAAATTGTGATGTATTTCAATTAAATAAAGATGGTAAAGATGGATGGACTAAATATGGTGACTTTGATGAAAATACATTGAAGAAACTTAAGAGTGAAGGTTATGCAAGAGATTCATATGAAAACGAAAGTGAAACAGATAATGGTTACTTAGATAATGTAGCTAATTGTATGCAAGAAGACTTCTCATATGATGACTCAGATCATAAACTTCAATCTCCATCTCAAACATTTAAATACAAAACTGGTAATTGTCATGATCAGACTTTGTTTGAAAAAGAATTATTTGAACAAGCTGGATTAGAACCCAAAGCGATCTTTTTAATGGAAGTTGATCCTAATACTGGACAAGGCGGTGTTACACATAGTTTTGTGTTCTTTGAAGATCCTGACACCAAACATATTACAAAATTTGAAAATGCTTGGCGAGATAAAGCTGGAGTTGAAACATTTTCATCAATTAATCAAATGAAAGATTATATGGAATGGGAACATAAGAATAAAAACAACTTTGGCAATTCAGAAGTTTATCCTAAAATAGTTTGGGGTAACTTTGAAGGTCAGCCAGGTGACGATTTACAAGACATTGTTACTAAGAGCCTTTCTTCAAAGATTGGAGCAGATTCTTTTATTAAGGATTTAGGTTTGGGAAAGAAAGTTCTTAGTGCATTAGTCAAAACAAAAGACAAAGCCAAAGAAACAGCAAAGGAGATTTATAGTAATGGGAAGACGAAATTATTATCAAAATATGGAAGAAACAACTGAAGAAGTAGTCAATGAGACACCTGTTGTTGAAGAGGCTCCTGCAGTTGAGACTGTTGTAAATGAAGAACCTGCAAAAGTAGAAGAGAAGAAAGAAGAGCCTGTAGTTCAGAAAGCAGTAGTTGAAGAGAAGAAAGTTGAAACTCCTGCACCTGCACCCGTACCTGCTCCTATAAAGAAAGGTGTTAAAGAGGTTAAAGCAAAGGGAACTGCAACTCTATAAAGGAGACTTATTATGGATGAGAGTATACTAACATCAATTAAAACTCAATTAGCTCTTATGCCAGAAGATGAATCATTTGACAGAGAGTTAATAATATTTATAAATGCTGCGTTCGCTAGACTGACACAGCTTGGTGTTGGTCCAATGCCTCATTTCCAAATAGCAGATGATAGTACAACTTGGGATGAATATGTCACAGATATTACACAAGAAGAAATGGCAAAAGTATATGTTTATCTCAAAGTAAAAAGATTATTTGACCCACCTGCTAATTCAACACTTGCAAAAGCAATTGATGAAGAAATAGCAATGTATGAATACTTATTAAAAGTTGAAGCGGAGGATGATGCAGAATATGAGTGAAGAAATGTTAGCAGTAATGCAAGAAGATGATCAGAATTCGCTTGAACATTATGGTGTAAAAGGCCAAAAGTGGGGACAGCGAAATTACCAAAATCCTGATGGTACTTATACGGATTTAGGAAAAGAAAGAAGACGAGTAAAATTTATCCGAGAAGAGAAGGCTAAGAAAGAAGCTGATGCTAATGCGCATCAAAATGGTATTGAAGAATCAATTGATACAGATGTAAAGATTGGTGGCAAAGCATATAAGGATATGACTCGTAAAGAGCTCCGTGCTGCAAAGAAACGTGCAAGACATAACGAAGCTGAGCGTAGAGCACAGAGAGAATTTAATAGAGATAAAAAGCAAGCATTAGAAGATGGTGACATTGCTTTTATTTCAAAAAATATCAGCAAATTTACTAATGAAGAGATTGATGCAGCAATGGTTAGATACAAGAAAATGCAGGATTTGAAGAATCTTGATAAGGCTAACCAGAAAGATGCAAACCATTACATTGACAAAGCTTTACATTACTTGGATAAAGCAAGTCAAGCAAGTAAGTCAATCTCTAATATTGCAAATAACTTCAATGATATGTCTAAGAAGGCTGCTGAGAAGAAGAAAGCTTGGATAGATTATGAATATACCAAAGATCCTAGCTTAAAGCCTCTTACTGAGAAAGAGAAGCTTGATGTTGAGAAACAGAAGACTATTAATAAACAGTCAGAAGAAACTCTTGCTAAGATGAGAGAAGCAACATTACAAGAACAGGAAAAGACCAAGCAAGCGAGAATAGATTCTGCTAATAAACGTTCTTCACAGCAAGCTGAACTTACAGAGATTGAAGAAAAAGCAAGAAAAGCTCGTATTGATAACGATATGCTTGAACAAGAAGTAAGACAAAAGAAATTCGAAGCTGATCAGAAAGCAGTTGAGAGAGACCAGAAGAAATTTGATCTTGATATGCAGAAGAAAGCTGTAAAGGATCTTGAGAAAGCAGAAGATGATCTTAAGAAACAACTTAAAGACAGTATCAAACGAGAAATGACTTCTGAAGAGAAAGAACTCAGAGCAAAGTTAAAAGAAGTTGAAGAAGAGAAGAGAGAAGCTGAACGTAAAGAAAAAGAAGCACGTAGAGCAGAAAAAGAAGCAACTAATAGAGCTAATGCTGAATTAAAAGAATATTTACGTAAGCTTGATGAGCAAGAAGAAAATGAAAAAGAACAGAGAAGATTAGAAAAAGAGCAAGCTAAAAAGCAAAAAGAGATTGAACGTACGATGCAAGAAGAAGCAAAGAATATTGCTAAACAGAATGAAGTTGAAAAACAATTAAATTCTATGACAAATGATGAATATTGGAATTTAATGTATTCTGGTCAGTCAAAGAATCAATCTAAACTTGGCTCATTCTTCTCTAAGAAAGATAAGGATAAAGTACATAAAGATAATAATCAGGACTTTGATCCAGATGATAAAGGTGTTAATATTGTTACAAGAAAATACCTTAATCAGTTAAAAAATTCACCTAAAGATTACTTCAAAGAAAATCAGGTTCAAACAGATCAGTGGAAGAAAGATCTGAAGAAGTATGATGCTGATGTAATCGATAAGTGGGTTAAAGATATGAAGAAGAAATATATGAAAGAAAGAAACATGGATTCCAAAGCAGCTGAACAAAAAGCTGAGGAGTATGTTGATTCTTGGTTAGATGCCTATGACGAAGGCTTATTCTAATAAATATGAGGTAAACTTATGATATCAAATACAGCTACACCGAAATATTATGGGCAATTTCGAGAAGCTGTCTTAAAAGGAGAAATACCAGTTTGTCAAACTATTTCTATGGAGATGAATCGTATAGATAATCTTATAGCAAATCCAACAGTTTGGTATGATCCTGCTCCAGTAGAAGGTTATATTAAATTCTGCGAAAAAGAGTTAACTTTGACAGATGGTTCGGATTTAGTCCTACTTGATTCATTTAAATTATGGGCTGAACAAATATTTTGTTGGTATCACTTTGAACCAGCACAAGTATTTGTTAAAGGCAAGGATGGACAACCTGGACATTATGTCACAAAAAATGTTCGTAGACGACTTACACATAAACAATTCCTTATAGTAGGAAGACGTGCATCAAAATCATTATATGTAAGTACAATACAAAATTACTTCTTAAACATTGACAACTCTACAACTCATCAAATAGCTGTAGCACCTACAATGAGACAGGCTGAAGAAGTAATGTCGCCCATAAAAACAGCCTTAGCAAAAGCAAGAGGACCATTATTTAAATTCCTCACAGAAGGTTCTATTAATAATACTACTGGTTCTAAAGCAAATAGAGTTAAAGTTGCATCTACAAAGAAAGGTATTCAGAACTTCCTTACAAATTCACTCTTGGAAGTAAGACCACTTTCGATTGATTCGCTTCAGGGTTTGCGCTGTAAAGTCGCAAGTCTTGATGAGTGGTTATCAGGAGAAACTAAGGAAAATCCTATTACCGCTATTGAACAGGGTGCAAGAAAGATTCCTGATTGGTTAATACTATGTACTTCATCAGAAGGTACTATCAGACATGGCGTTGGTGATACAATCAAAATAACACTAATGGATACGCTTAAAGGAGAATACATTGATCCTTTTACAAGTATATTCTATTATAAGTTAGATAACATTCAGGAATTAAATTATCCAGAATTATTTGTAAAGGCTAATCCTAATATTGGTTATACAACATCATTACAAGATTATATACAAGAACGCGATAGAGCAGAAGCGTACCCCTCGGAACGTAATGACATACTCGCCAAGATGTTTAATATACCAATGGAAGGTTATACGTATTACTTTACATATGATGAAGCAACACCTGGCCCTTATCAAGAATTTTGGAATATGCCTTGTGCAATGGGTTGTGACTTATCGCAAGGAGATGACTTCTGTGCTTTTACATTTTTATTTCCTCTTGGTAATGGAAAGTTTGGTATTAAGACAAGAAGTTACATAACCACTTTAACTCAATCAAAGTTAACATTGGCAACACGATTAAGATATGATGACTTTATTAATGAAGGAACTTTAGTTGTAATGGATACAACTGTTTTGGATTTAAATTTAGTTTATGAAGATCTAGAACAATTTATAGCATCGAAACAATATGCTGTAGAATGTGTAGGATATGACCCGTATAATGCAAAAGAATTTATTGAAAGATGGGCAAGGGATAATGGACCTTATGGTATTGAGAAAGTTATACAAGGTGTTAGAACTGAATCAGTACCCCTTGGAGAGTTGAAGAAACTGGCCGAAAATCGTATGCTTCTCTTTGATGAACAGCTTATGAGTTTCGCCATGGAAAATTCTGTTGTATCAGAAGATTCTAATGGTAATAGAAAACTTTATAAGAAAAGACATCAGGATAAGATTGATAATGTATCGGCACTAATGGATGCATTTGTTGCATACAAGTTAAATAAAGATTACTTCGAGTAAAATCAAAATAGAAGGAGATAATGATGGATTTCAAGAATAGAATCAAGCATGCCTGGAATGCATTTATGAATAAAGATCCCACTCCAACGGTGGATTTAGGTCCAAGTTCATATTATTATCCAGAGCGAACGCAAACAAGAACACAGACTGATCGTTCAATGATTACATCAATATTTAATCGTATTGCGATAGATGTATCTACAGTAAGAATATTACAAGCAAAGGTTGACGAATTAGGTAATTATATAGAACCCATGAGAACTCCTTTGAATGAATGCTTACAAGTTAGTGCAAATATTGATCAGACTGGACGAGCATTAATACAAGATGCAGTTCAGAGAATGTTTAGAGATGGAGTTGTTGCATTAGCTCCAATTGTATCAGATGATAATCCTAATGAAACTGGTACATTTGATATATACGATATTCGATGTTGTGCAGTAACACAATGGTATCCTCGAAAAGTCGAAGTAGAAGTTTACAATGACAAGAAAGGAACTATTGAGAAATTATTACTTGACAAAGAGATCGTATGTATTATTCAAAATCCTATGTATGAAATAATGAATGCACCAAGTTCATTACTTAATAGGATTTTTAAGAAATTGAGTTTGCTGGATGTAGTCGATAATGAGAATGCATCTAATAAACTAAATATGATTATTCAAGTACCTTACTCAACAAGATCTCAGCTTCATCAAGATAATGCTTCGAGACGAAGAAAAGAGATTGAAGACCAATTAATTAATAATCCTTATGGTATTGCCTATATGGATGTTAATGAAAAGCTTATTCAATTGAGTAGACCTCTTGAATCAAATCTCCTCGAACATATCAAATATTTGATGGAGACTTATAAGAATCAACTTGGTATCACCGATGCAGTTTTAAATGGAACTGCGAATGAAACAGAGATGAACAACTACATCAAGAGAACAGTTGAACCTATTTGTGCTGCTCTCTGTGATGAAATGAGACGTAAATGGTTAACACAAACTGCCCGTACAAAAGGACAATCCATTACGTATTACTCTGATCCATTCAAGCTTATACCTATTAATGAAATTGCTAAGTTTGCAGATGTACTTTCTAGAAATGAGATTATGACATCTAATGAACTTAGACAGAAGATGGGTATGCCTCCGTCAGATGATCCAAGGGCTGATGAGTTAAATAATGCTAATATGCCTGACTACGATCAAGAAAATCAAAATGAGATGATTCCTATGGAAGAAGAAACTAATCCTGGACAAGAAGAAGTTTACTTCGATCCTAATGCTCAGAATCAGGAAACTGAAGAAGAGCAAGGTGAAGAGGAAGTTTATTATGATCCTGAAAGTAGCACTAAGACATTTAGCTTGTTTAAATAAAATATTACGAGAGGAGAAAACCAATGAATCAAGACTACGATTTTGCCGGTTGGGCAACCAAAAATGACATTCTTTGTGAAGACGGTCGTGTTATTAAGAAGGATGCATTTAAGGATTGCGATGGTAAACAGGTACCGTTAGTCTTCAATCATGATCACAAAGATGTTCAGAACTTTTTAGGACATTGTGTATTAGAAAATCGTGATGAGGGTGTTTACTGCTATGGCTATATAGACAAAGACACACCTGCAGGTCAGCAGGCTCTGAGTCTTATTAAACATGGAAGTTTGAATTCTCTCTCGATTTATGCTAATAAACTTAAACAGATTGGTCATGATGTAATTCACGGTCTTATTCGTGAAGTTTCACTTGTACTTGCTGGTGCTAATTCAGGCGCTGTAATAGATACAGTATTAGCTCATGCAGAAGATGCAAGTGATATTGAAGGCGATGCTATGATAGTTTACGCTGGTGAAGAAAATCCTATTGAGCATAGTTTTGATGATTCCGAGCACGAAGAAGAAATAGAACATTCAGCTGATGAGTCAGAAGATGATGAAGCAGTATTTGATTCTATGACAGATGCTCAGAAGAGACTTATGCTCAAAATGATGGGTATGGCTGCAGAAGATGCAGCAAATTCTACAGTTTCCCATTCTTCAAAAGATGCTGAGGAAGATGATGAAGATGACGATGACGAAGACGATGAGTCAGAGTTAGAACATTCTAAAGAATCTTCTGAAGAGAATGAAGATAAGGATAAAAAGAAAGCTTGTTCACACAGCTTCTTACTTTTTGGTAATGATGATGAATTGAGTCATGCTTCAAAAGAAGAAGACGAAAAAGAAGAAACCAAAAATGAGGAAGATGATGAAGACAATGAAAACCTCGAAGATGCTGAAGAATCCGATGTAGAAGAGGATGACAAAGACGACGAGGAAGAAACAAATGATTCAAACAAAAATAATGAGAAGGAGAAAAAAGAAATGACTCACAATTTATTTGAAAATCAGGCACAGAACGATGTTCTTATCCACAGCGCTGAAATGTGCAGCGAGATGATGGCAGATGCAGTTAAGTTTGGTTCACTTAAGGATTCCGTAATGGCTCATAGTGCAGATTACGGTATTGATAACATTGATTACCTTTTCCCGAATGCAAAGAATTACACCACTACTCCTGAGTTCATTAAGAGAAGAACTGAGTGGGTTAATGAAGTTCTTTCAGGCGTTCGTCAGTCACCTTTCAGCCGTGTTAAGACTATCTTCGCTGACATCACCGAGGATGAGGCTCGTGCTAAGGGTTACATCAAGGGTAACCGTAAGGCAGAGGAAGTATTCACTCTGTTAAAGAGAGAGACCACTCCTACTACCGTTTACAAGAAGCAGAGAATTGATCGTGATGATATTATCGATATCACTGACTTCTCAGTTATCGAGTATATCAAGGCAGAGATGAGAATTATGTACGATGAGGAATGTGCACGTGCAATCCTTGTTGGTGATGGACGTAATCCTCTTAGCCCTGACAAGATCAAGGAAGCTAACATCAGACCTATCTGGACAGATGATGATCTGTTTACAGTTAAGAGAGCAATCGCTGTTACTACAGCTACAACTGATCAGGCTCGTGCTAAGGCATTTATCAAGAACCTTGTTAAGTCAAGAAAGCTTTACAGAGGTTCAGGTAATCCTACACTCTTCATCGCTGAGGACCTTCTTGCTGATATGCTCCTTATCGAGGATGAGATGGGACGTCTTATCTATGATGACATCAACAAGCTTAAGAACACTCTTCGTGTTAACAAGATTGTTGAAGTTCCGATCTTTGATGGTCTTATGAGAATAGACAATGGCGATACCAAGTATCTTGCAGCTATTCTTGTTAATCTTAATGACTACAGAACTGGCCGTGATCGTGGTGGCGAGCTCAGCTTCTTCGATGATTTTGATATCGACTTCAACCAGCAGAAGTATCTTATGGAGTCAAGATTCTCAGGTGCTCTTGTTCTGCCTTATTCAGCAGTTGCATATGAGTTCGTTTACAATCTTACTCTTGATATCCAGGCAGAGGACAGCACTACTGTTGTTCTTGGCAAGCAGGTATCTGAGCTTCAGGAGAATGTATTCGTTAATGAGAACTCTGTACAGGGTATCCTTAACTATGTAACTGGTTATACTCAGTTCTCAGATTCACCTGAGCTTCAGGAAGGTCACTATCTTGCACTTAAGTTCGAGGCATCTGATGGAGCAACTGTTACTATCCAGACTATCGGTGGCGTAGATGATGCAAGAGTCGTTACTCTTGATCAGGATATGAATTCAGTTACTTATGTTAAGTCTACAAAGGAGAAGCTCAGAGTTACTTGCTCACTTAACGGCGACGTTATCACAAGAACTATCACCTTCAGTGGCTTAAAGCTTCTTGCTGAGTAATAAATCACTTTGCAGAGCAAACTAAACTACTCGCACTAAAATAAAGTGTTCGTAATCAAAATGGGGTGCTGCGGGTAAGTTACCCGTGGTGCCCTTAATTTTAATGGAAGGAGGACGAGATAATGAGATACTTTGCTAAATTAGGTTATAGATATACTGAAGAACAGAAAGACTCTGAAGGCAGACCTAATGGTATCTATAAAGAGATTTATATTGAAAGACCTTACAAAGCAGAAGTAATGTCATCTGGTTATCGGAACCAACAAGGCGAAGGTATTAATGATGACTACAAAATAACAAACAAGTTTAGTGTATTAGCTTGTGATGCTTTTACATTATCTCATCTGAATTCTATTATCTGGATTGAATATTTAAATGTCAAATGGAAGGTGACTTCTGTTGATATACAAAGACCCAGATTAATAATTTCAATAGGAGGTGAGTATAATGGCGTTGAGCAAGAATAGAGAAGATTTACATCAAGTACTTCTGACTTATTGTCCTAACGTATATTACCAACCTCCAGAATCAGTGAAACTTAAATTTCCATGCATAATTTATGCTATGGCTACTTTAAGTCCACAGTATGCTGACAATAATCCATATCTCTTGCATGTATCTTATGATATGAGGTATATTACAAGAGATGCAGATGATGAAACAGTATATAATTTGGCTCTATTGCCAAAGTGTAAGCATGGTAAAATGTATGCAAAAGATAATTTGTATCATCATTCTTACACAATCTATTATTAAAAAATACAGAACAAGGAGGAAAAACAACCATGGCTAAACTCACATGGGATGAAGCGGCCAATCGTTTATATGAAACTGGTGTCGATCATGTAGTTCTTTTCCCTATGTTTGGTACTACCAAAGCTAATAGTGCTTACGCTAAGGGTGTTGCTTGGAATGGTGTTACAGGTATCACAGAGAATCCTGAAGGTGCAGATGCAAATGATATCTATGCAGATAACATGAAGTATTTGTCACTGATTTCTGTTGAGAACTGGAAGGCTACTATCAAGGCTTACACTTGGCCCAGAGAATTTAATAGATGTCAGGGCGAGCTTGAGTATAATGATGGTACTCATATGGGATTGTTCTTTGGTCAGCAGAATCATGAAAGATTTGGTATTGCTTGGAGAACAATTCAGGGTAATGCAGTTAAGGGTGATTCTTATGGTTACAAGCTTCATGTTGCTTATGGTCTTACTGCAGCTCCTTCAGAGAAGGATCATGCTACAGTTAATGATTCTCCTGAAGCAACAGAGTTCTCATGGGAACTTAACTCAATTCCGGATGCATTTGTAACAACTGAAGATCCTAATACAGGAGAAGTTCTTGCACCTACTTCACATATTGTAGTAGATAGTGTATTGAATCCTACTGGATATGCAGCTCTTGAAGCAGCATTATTTGGAACAGTAAGTGCAGATGCATATCTTCCTACACCCGATTATTTAGCAACTTTAGTATCTTAATGAAAGGAGAAAGACATCATGGCAGCTTTGGTTTGGGATGCTGATAATGAGAGACTGTTTGAGACTGGTGTGGATCATGTAGTCCTCTATCTTATGAATGATGACGGCACATATGCTGAGGGTGTTGCATGGAATGGTGTTACCGGTATTACCGAGTCACCTGAAGGTGCAGATGCTAATGACATATATGCTGACAATATTAAGTATCTTTCTCTGATCTCAAAGGAAGACTGGAAAGGTACTATTAAAGCTTATACTTATCCTAAGGAATTCAATCAGTGTATGGGTAACTTTGGTGTTGGTTCAACATCTTCAGCTCTTGGTTTCAAGGCTCATGTTGGACAGCAGAAGAGAAAGAAGTTTGCTCTTTCTTGGAGAACCCGTCTTGGTAATGATACACTTGGTGATAGTTTTGCTTACAAGATTCACATTGCTTGGGGTCTGAGTGCAGCTCCTTCAGAAATGGATCATGCTACACAGAATGACTCACCTGAGGCACAGGAATTTAGCTGGGAAATCAGTTCGATTCCTCCTCAGACAAGTGAAAAGATTCCTTATGATGGAACTACCACTGCAGCAAACAAGATTGCTGTTCAGCCTTGCGCACATGTATTTGTAGCAAGTAAGATTGTTACATTTGATCAAGTAACAGATGTTGATAATGAAGATCTTGCTGCTCTTGAAGCATATCTGTATGGCACTAATGAGTCTGCAGTGGGTGAGGGTGACGATACTCCCGCAAAGGTTCCTACTCTGACAGAACTTATTCAGGGTTATCCTACAGGCAACTACGGATCGTAATTTTACAATTAAATAATTATTATAGGGGGAGCTTGAAATACAGTTTCCCTCTATAATTTTTTTCATTAAAATATAACTGTTCACTGCGTTCAAATTTCAAAATGAATATAAATTGGGCTTTAAATATTAGGTTCAAACGAGACTTCTCACTTCGTTCAAAGTACATTTTCTTCATTTTTGTTCGGAAAAAAGTAGTTCTCATTTCATTCAAACTAAAAGGAGACAAGGAGATATATTATGTTAAAGAAAATAATTAAGTATACAGATTTTAATGATAATGCAAGAACACAGGAATTCTATTTCTATCTTTCAAAGAGAGATATTCAAGCACTTGATGCTAAGTATCAGGAAGATGGCGGACTTTCTGGAAGATTTAACATTATAGTAAATGATAGAGATGCAAGAAGACTTCTTGAAACAGTTGAAGATCTTATTCTTTTATCATATGGTGTTAAGTCAGAAGATGGTACAAAGTTTAATAAGAGCGAAAAAGTAAGAGAAGACTTTAGATGGTCTGCAGCTTATGAAACTCTGTTTGATGAATTAACAGATATGAAGGATAATACTGATAAATTCTCAGATTTCCTTAAAAAGATATTACCTAATGATGTTCAGGCACAGATTACAAAAGCAGAATCTGAAGGTAAAGTAGAAATGCCTGAGATCCTGGCCGAGGCTATTAAGGACACAGAGGCTAATAAATAATGCTTGCATTAACAGTCAAAGCTTTTAGTGTGTTTGATGAAGCAACTGAACAATTTATTTCAGTTGACAAACCAACTAGTCTTCTCTTGGAAAATTCTCTTTATGCTATTGGTGAATGGGAAAAAAAATATAAGAAACCATGGTTTCCAGATAGTAGAGCAAGTGCTTATGCAAAAAAGAAAGAACAACAAGAAAAAACTCCTGAAGAAATATTGTATTTTATAAAATGTATGATACGATATAAAGATAGAGAGTTAATAATAGATGTTAGCGAGATAGATGAAAAATTACTTTATGGTTTAACAGAAGAAGATTTAAAGAAAGTAACAGATTATTTACAAGATAGTCAAACTGCTTTATCGTCTATTCCTGAAACTAAACCTGATAAGAAACATAAATCAGATCCAATTAGATTAACATCTGATAGAATGTATGCATGGCTTGCAGAATTACAAATACCATTTGAAGCTGAGTATTGGAATATTAATAGATTAATGAATGTTATACAAGTAGTTAATTATGATAATACTCCAGATGATAGAAAGAAGAGAGCTAAACCAATGGAAGTAGCTCAAGACTACGCAAGAATAAATGAAGAGCGTCTGAAAAAACTCGGCACGAAAGGATAATTAATTATGATACAGATGACCAGTAAGGGCGAGTGGAAGAAAACCAGGAAATGGCTTGATAAAGTCGGAAAGCACAAGTTATACTTAAATGAAATGAGAAAGTATGGACAGCGCGGAGTTGAAGCCCTGAAGAATGCTACACCTGTCCTTACTGGTACAACTGCTGAATCTTGGTATTATGACATTAGTGAATCCGAGAAAGGCAAATATAAAATTACTTGGTGCAATAGTAATGTTGAAGATGAATGGTATAATGTAGCATTATATATACAATTAGGACATGCTACAGGAGCTGGTGTTTGGATTGAAGGTTTGGATTACATTAATCCAGCATTAAGATCTATTTTTACAGATCTTGAAAAAGCTGTATGGCAAGAGTACAGTACAAATTAAAATCTCTTGAAAGGAGGAAATCAAAATGGTCGATATAGATGAAAGAGTCGTGTCTATGAAATTCGACTCAAGCGACTTTGAGAAGAATACTAAATCGACAATGAGCATCTTAGATAAACTTCATGAAAAGTTATCATTTAAAGATGTTGCTGATAGTGATTCGCTGAACGCCATCACAAATAATGTACAAAAGATGGCAGATAAAGCTTATACAATCGTTGATAGGATGATTGATAAGATTAAAGATAATATAGCTAATAAGCTTGTTAATTTCCTTCAAGAGAATACATTAGGACAATTTAAAGCAGGTTTTGATAAGTATGCTGATATGACTACCTCTGTTGCAACTTTAAGTTCACAAGGTTATGCAATGAAGCGTATTAATGAACAGCTTGCGAGACTAAATTACTTTACAGATGAAACTTCATACAACTTCACTTCAATGGTTAGTGAAATTGGTAAGTTTACAGCTTCAGGACAATCACTTGAAGATGCTACGACAGCAATGATGGGTATTGCAGAATGGGCAGCACTTTCAGGTAAGAATGCAAATGAAGCATCAAGAGCAATGTATCAGCTTTCACAAGCTCTTGGTTCTGGTACAATGAGACTGATAGACTATAAGTCAATTCAGAATTTGAATATGGATACAATCGAGTTCCGAAAGAATGCTATTGAAGCAGCTATTGCAGCAGGAACTCTTAAAGATAATTTAAATGGTACGTTTACATCATTAGTTGATAATAAGACAACATTTGCTATTCAAAACTTCGCCGAATCATTAAGTGGTAAATGGTTTAATAGTAAAGTAATGATGGAAACATACAAGAAATATTCTGATGCAGTTGATGAAATTAGAGCAATATATGAAGAAGGTACTTATACAACACTTGCCGGTGATGAAAAAGATATAAATACAACTGCAGATGCTGTTAAACTTGTTAAAGAAAATAATGAAGAACTTATTAAAAGGTTTAGAGAAGCTAATAAAAAATTAACTAGTGATCAGATTGATGACTTTCTGAAAAAATGGAAGAAAGTTGAAAAAGTCACTGGTATGACAGTTAAAGATTATGCCAAAATGCATGAAATTTCTGAAGAAGAAGCCAAAACTATGATGGCTGCTAAAGAGAAAGGTTATGCAGAATATTTAAAAGAGTATGCAGAAGTATTTAAAGAAACTGAACAAAGTGCAGAAGAAGCTCTTGAAGATTGGCATACATATGTTTCAACTTATGGTATTAAAGCATTTGAAGCAGCTCAGGAAGCAAAGACATTTAGAGATGCTATTGAATCTGCTAAGGATGCAGCAAGTACTGTTTGGACAACTATTTATACAGAAGTATTTGGTAATTATGAAGAAGCAAAAGAGCTTTGGACTGATTTGGCAAATGCTTTATATGAAATATTTGTAAATCGTTTGTGGGATCTTGAAGGTATCTTTAATTATTGGAAAGATGGATACGAAAAAGATGCTGAAAAGCAAATAAAAACTCTTAAAGAAGAATATGACAAGTTAACTGCTAATGGTGCTCCTGCAGATGTATATGGTAGACAACGTGTCGAAGAAATAAAAAAAGAAATGGCTGAAATTCAAGCACAATTGGATACTGGTTTATTAAATGGTAGACGAGTATTATTTCAAGGTTTGTATGCGTTTGGTGGTGGTTTAAAAAGCGTTATACAAAATTTTAGAGATGCTTGGAATGGATTATTTGATGAAAATGAGAGTGCTAAAAAGTTATTTAATTTAAGTGAACGTATCAGATATGATGGTTTTAGATTCTATGATATGCTTACTAATAAAGAAACTGGTTTAGTTGCTACTGATTTTTATAAAAATATTGCACAAGGTATAAAGAATTTATTTGCTCCATTTAAAGGTGCTATAGAAGTAATTAAAGCTGTTATTAATTCATTCTTACCTGCTAGAAAAACAACTAAGGATATACTTGTTTCATTATCTGAAGCATTTAAGAATTTTACAGAGAAACTTGTACCTAGTCAAGAAACTTTACAGAAGATTGCAAAGATATTAAGAGGTGTAGTTTCTGTTATACGTTTAATTGCAAAAGCAGCATATGGTTTATGGACTGCTATAATTAAACCAATTCTTAGTGTATTGTTTGATGGTTTAGGAAGTATAATTGGATTCTTAACAGATATACTAGCTTCAATGGCAGATGGTTTCTATGGATTTGAAAATGCTATAGGACCAATGGAAGCTTTACAGGTTGTTGCTGAAGCTGTTCAATGGGCATTTGAAGGAATTCTCGAAATACTCAAATCAGTTGCTGGTGTGATTTGGGATATATTTGGACCTGCAATTAGCTTTGTAGTTGGTATATTTAAAGATTTATTTAATAAAGCTAAAAATTTATTTAGTGGTGAAAAAGGTAATGTCTTTAAGAATATTGGTAATGGATTCAAGAATGTTACAAGTAGAGCTAAAGATGCTTGGAAGTCAACTGAAACCTTTGCTGATGTTTTTAATAGATTTAAAGAAGGTAAAGGCATAAGTAATGTTGTTGAATTACTTGGTGCTTTACTCGATAACTTTGTTACAAGAATTGGTAGAACTGTAATCGCAATATTCGGTCTTGAAGATGTTATAACAAATGAAAATGGTAAAATTGGAGCAGCATTCAGTGATCTTAAGAGCTCATTAAGTGGTGTTGCTACAATATTTAAATGGATTTATACAAATGTTATACGACCTACATTACAGGTAGCATTTACTGGTCTTGCTAATTGCATAAGAGATATTGGCGAAGCTTGGAAATCTGGCGACGTTATGAGAATTATGCAAATATTAACTCAAGCATTTAAGACCATCGGTAGTTTTCAATTATTTAAAGTATTACAAGCTTTAAGTAGATCATTTGGTTCTGCTGGTATTCTTAGAGTATTAAGAAATGGTGCCAAAGCATTAAAGAGTTTATCAAAATGGTTGGGTGCAAAAGCAGTAAATGAAGTATCAAGTGCTATCTTTAAGTTAGTATTAGCATTTAGTATGTTACTTGGTGTGCTTACTGCAATGTCTTTCTTACCTGCAGAAAACTTAGAGAGAGTATCGGGTTTATTGTTAAATGCTGGTATTGCTCTTGGTGTTATGATGGTTGCAATGACTACACTTTCGATTGTCGCAACTAAGACAAGATGGGGATTAGTAGGCATAGCAGGTTCAATGATTGCAATAGTTGCAGCTACTTGGACGTTTATATTTGTAATTGAGAAAATAAGACAAGCTATAGAAAGATTTAAAGACGAAACTGAAGGATTCGGTGGAATTTTAGTTGCTATAGCTCCTATTATTGCAGTATTAGCAGCGATGTTTATTGTATTTAAAGCAGCTGCAAAGATCGGTAATAGTGGTGGACTATTAGCATTTAGTGCCGGTGTAATGGCATTAGGTGTTGCTGTATTTGCTATGGTATTTGCACTTGATAAGATGGTTACTTTCTTACAAGATAATACTGCTGAAAATGTTATTTCCGCTATTTTAGTAACTGTAGCTATTATGACAACTGTTGCTTTAGCTAGTGGTTTAATGTTAAGATTAGTTGGTAAGAGTTTCCAAAATATTAGTAAATCAGCTGGAGCAATTGCTATGGCTGTTGCTATAGTAACTGTAGCATTAACTACTGCTTTAATTGTTATACCATTACTTGAAGAAATGGTTCAAAATAGTGATAGATTCCCTGAATATGTAGAAGCTTTGGCAATATTTACAGCAACAATGATATCAATCAGTGGTTCTTTTGCATTAATGACAAGTAGAACTAAGGGTGGTTTCCACATGTTAGCTGCTGGTATTGTATTTAATATATTTGCTAAAACTATTTCAAATATAATAATGCCATTATTAGAATCTCTTAAAGGTTTAGATTTTACTGAGTATCTTGGTGGTATATTAGCATTAGGTATGATGATGGTTGCCATTTCATATAGTATTAAATTAGTTATGGAAGGCGTTGCTGAAATAGTTAAAGCTATTAGTAAGATTAATTGGAAGAGTTGGTTTGCTATAATATTAAGTACTGGTGCTGTTATAGCTGGTATTATGTTATTAGCAAGTTATTTGGAAAATAATAAAACTGAAGTTAGTGCTGGTGTAATAATTGGTGTTATTGGCACTGCTTTAGCTGTAATACTTGGATTTGGTTTATTTGCAGAAATGTTAATGAAGATAACAAATCAAAATCTGAATAATAGCATTTCTCAATTAGCTGCTGTATTTAAATGGATGACTGCTTTCATTACATCAATAGTAGTTGGTTTGGCTGGCACAATGGCTTTATTAAAGTTATTATATGACGGTAATGAAATGGAAGCATTAAGTCGTATGGCAATATTTGCTGGTATTGTTTTAGCTACTATTGGTCTTACATTATTGATGTTTGGTAAATTTATTAAATCGGTAAGTCAAAAATTATCACTTATACCCGATGCAAATTTAACAAAAGTAAGGAATTTATTAATTACTATATTTGCTGGTATGGTTGGTATAATGCTTGCTTTAGTAACATATACTATAGTAATTGATGATACTTTCTCAAGATGGGAAGAATATGCAGCTCCATTAGCGACTATTGTTGCTACGATGTTAATTGTAACAGGAGGAATCTTAGCAGAAATTGCAGCATTTATTAATTTCTTACCAACACTTGAATTTAATAAGAGTGCTGTTACTATTGTTATTTCAACATTAGCGGCTGTATTATTAGATATATTAGCTATTGGATTGATATTAATTCCTTCATTTGAAAAGATGAGAGATGTTGATTGGAGAGTTGTATTATCATTACTAGCTGGCATTGCTCTGATTATATTCTCCATATCAATGCTAACTGTCGCGGCTGCAAGAACAACAACTTGGGAAAAGACTTTAGAAGCATTAGTAGTAGCATTAGGTACATTGGCGGCTATTGCGGTATTCCTTCCTGCTATTGCAAAAGCATTTGAAGCAATGAAAGGTATCGGATGGACTGAGTTTGCAGTATTAATGTTAGGTTTCTTAATTCCTTTTGTTGCTGTACTTATAGCTGTTAAATCAATGACAGAAATTGCTCCTAAATTTGCTGCAGCTGCTGGCAATATTGCTTTAGGATTTATTGCGATTGCCGCTGCGATTGCTGCAGTAGCTATTGCTATTGGATTACTTAAAGAAATGTTCTCACCTGGTAGTACATTAATTGGTCAAATGCTAATGAAGGGTGAAGCAGAAGGTATTAAGAAAGGCTCTAAAGAAGTATATGATGAAAATGAAAAAGCTCAGGAAGGATTACTTGAACAAACTGAAGAGATTGACCAAATAAATTCACCCTCTAAGAAATTTAGATACTATGGTAAGATGATTGATAAAGGTCTTGCTCAAGGTATTACTAAAAATAGAAGAGTTGCAATTAAAGCTGCGACTGCTCTTGCTATATTTACTAATGATGGATTCTGTGAAGAACTTGGTATTGCATCACCTTCAAAAGTATTCTATGAGAATGGTCGATTTGTTGTTAGAGGTTTCATTAATGGTTTAAATGATGAAAGTAATAAGAACAAGAAGGCTGGTGCTGATATGGCCGAAGGCTTTACTGAAGGTATGGACAATATGATGGATGGAATGAAAGATAAATGGTCCGGATTATGGTCTGAACTTGGCATGGATGAAGATATTAAGAAGGCTATTGAAGAAGGTACTGAAGGTGCTGGATCAGTATTTGCTAATGGTTTACTTGATGAATTAACGGGTGAAGATAGCACTATTGTAAGTCAATTAAGTGCCGCTGAAGCTCAAGAGTTATCAAGACTTAAAGGCATACAAGCTGAGCGAGATAAAGCACTTAAAGAATTTGATAGAAGTTGGTCTGGTCCTCATGATGAAAGTTATACATCTACAAAACAAAAATTATCAGATAGTTACGGAAAGAATCTTGATGCACAAATTGCGGCTCTTGAAAGTAAAGCTGGTCAAGTAACTAAGAAAAATAGTGGATTATCTGGTTTATTTAGTAGTATATTTGGCGATACATTTACTAATCTTGGAAAAGACGGAAACTTTATAGATACTCTTAAAGGATTCGGAGATAAAATTGGTAGTGGTATTGGATCAGTATTTAATAAAGATGGAAGTGCTTATAAGAGTCTTAAAGAAACTGGTCAATCATTACTTAGTGAATTCGGTATAGATTTTGGTGGTAATGGTAGTAATACTAGTGGAACTCCAGCAGATAATGTTGGTAAACAAGTTGGTACTGGTATTGGAAATGGTTTAAATACTTGGTTAAATGGTAAAACATTTAATGACACTATGGAAACTGCTGGAAAAACAATAGGTAATTCTATAAAAACTGGTATTGATGAGATTTTAGATAAATATAATCCATTAAAGAATCTAGAACTTATTGCTGAAACTGCTTATGAACGGTTAAAGGCTGCTATAACAGGTAGTGAAAATCGTTCAAGTACAATGAGCGCATTAAGTGATATTTTGAACAAAAAAGCATCAGTTTATGGATGGGAAAATGATGAAGTTACATTATATAATGAATTTTTAAAATTATATAATAAAATGGGTAGAAATGTACTTATGGATAATGCTCAGATTGAAAAAGTTTTAACTACAATTTATAATAATGGTAAGTATGGTAGATTAAGTGAAAATAGTAAGATTGATTGGGAATTAGATATGTTCGGTGATTTTGTTTATAATGGAATAACCGATCTTGTAGGAACAAGTTATATTGAAGAAGAATATGAAAAAGCTAAAGAAAATTTATTAAAATCAAGTATTGATTGGGGAACTTTATTAAAATCTAATGATTATTATACATTCCAAAATTATTTATTGGAATTATTGCCGATGGGAACATCAAATAGTGTTATTAAAAATTGGTCGAATGCATATACTAGATATACCAATGGCGCAGATACCACATTTAATAGAGAATTACAAAAAATATTTGCTGACGAGAAATTCAAAGAACAATTCTTATCTTCCGGAACTGATATTATTAAATTCTTATTCTGGGGTATGAAAGTTGGATATTTGGAATATGAAGATGGTATATTAAATACTGCTAATGGCAATGCTGCTGATATTATTCAGGCATACTATGATAATTTCAGAGAGCATTCGCCTTCCAAAGTTGGTATTGACATAATGAAATTCTTTATGGAAGGTCTTAAGATTGGTATCGATGATAATACAAAATCGGTTCTTGATAGTGTAGGAATAAGTACTGATTTAATAACCGATTCTACAATTACTGGTCTGAATGCAATGGTTAATGCTCTTGAAGAAGATGTTCAACCTCAAATTACTCCAGTAATAGATGCAGATGCTGTAAATAATGGTATATCATCTATTAATACATCATTTGCTAATCTAAATCCTACAATGCAAGCAACTATTGATTCATTCCATGATGATGCACCAAATTATAATGGACAGTTAGCAATATTAGCTAATGCAATTAATGGAACAAATACACTTGTTAATAATCTCATGAATATGTTAGCAGAAGGTGATATTGTTACTGTTAATGTTACCGGAGAAGTTGATACAAATAATCTGTATGAACTTGTAGTTAACACAAATCGTGAGAAATTTAAACAAACTGGTAAAAACAAATTAATGTCATACTAGGGAAAGGAGGAATAATAATACATGGCAAAAGGTGAAATAGAATATATTAGTTATGAACCTGGTTGGAGTCAAACAAAAGGCTATTTCTTAACTGGTATTGTTCAATTTAAATTTAATTCAAAATATTATTTAACTAAAAATAGTGTTAGAATATATTATAGACCTTTAGCATCTCAATCTGATGCTGATTATGTTGATATTGTTCCTCCAGACTCTACTGAAACTGGAACAAATATATTAAAAGCTGATAGTTGGCAAAAACCTTATACACCAACTTTACAAGCTCAAAAGAGTTATGAAGATATTTCAGCTTTGATAAATAATGCTGTAAAAATAGTAAAAGGTCTTAGTAATGATAAATATGTTGTTAAATTTACTATTTCTAATCTTACTGGTAGTACACTATATGTTACTGCAGCTCGTTTAAGGTTATTTAATTCAAAAGGTGATTACAAGACGTATGTAAGAGCTCCAGAAAATGAACAAGGTAATTTTGGTTTCACTACTATGACTTCACCAAATTATATTTTTGAAAACCAAACTTTATTTTGTGTTGCTAAATATAGTCTTGGAACAAATAATACTTATACAACTGATTGGGAAGATTTTACTGATTGCATAAAGTTACCTTCATATGATGTAAATTCCGAAGATGTGAATGAAGATTGGGAAGATGCTGACTATAAAACTCATCGTATAGCTGTAAGAAAGAAAGTAAATGGAAAGTTTGAAATGATTTTCCCAACAATGACTCGTTATAAAGAATTTCTTAATTATATTGAATTAAGTAAGCAATTAAATGGTGATGGCATAGCATATGTGGAATTAAGATTACAAGTTAATAACATTCTTGATATACAACCAATGTTAGACATATCTCAAACGAAATGTGTTAATTACATTGGTAAGTTCTTTATCAAAATAGATAATAATGCTTGGGTTCAACCAATATTTGGACATTATGATAAGTATAGTCCATTAAGTATTACTATACAAGAAGCTTAAGCATTTTATTTCCCCGTTTTAGAGCTGGCTCTGTGGAATTTCTTCGAGGGTCAGCTCTTTTGTTTAATTACGAAGCTTGCTGAGAAATTCAGTTTGCTTGCAAAGTATATTATTGATAGGAGGTGATCAGGTGAATTGGGTTATATAAGATTAAACGAAAACCCACATGGGATTCTTGTAGATGATTGTGTTATACGAGCAATCTCTACAGCTACTGGACGAAGTTGGGATGATGTATATTTGGACTTAATGTTGGAAGGTCTAGAACATAAAGATTACCCTAATAAGAACGTAATTTGGTGGAACTATCTACAAAGAAAAGGTTATAAACGATTTATTATTCCAGATACTTGTCCAATGTGTTACACTTTAAAAGATTTTGTTGAAGACCACCGTCATGGTATTTATATTGTCGGCGATGGAAGCCATGTAGTAGCAGTTGTTGACGGATATTACATAGATAGTTACAATTCTGGTAATATGTCAGTCTTGTATTACTTTACTACAAAATTTTAAAGGAGGATTTTAATGAGAAAGAAGAAAGAAGAGAATTTTGATCCAAGTTTATGGATTACATTATTTACAACATTAATGACAACAAATAATAATTCTTCAAATATTGTATTAGAAAAGCAGGTAGCATATTTACAAGGAAAATTAGATGTGTTAGAAAAGGTAATATTAAATGAAGAACCAAATACAGTTTGATAATATTAATTTCTCTAATCCAGCTGATGTACCAATAATACTACGTTTATTACTTGCTAGTAAAGATGAAGAATCTGCAAAACAATTTAAAGAATATTTAGAAAAGGAGAAAAATATGAATGAAAAAAGAGAAAAAAGAATCATCTTGTGAAGGTTGTATACATTTATATAATTATCCAGATGGAACTAACAGATGTAATTATCCAATGAGTATTGAGAAACTTTGTTTGGAGAGTTATGATAGGATTTATAAAACTGAAAGGAGAACTAAATGAATTATCCAAATCAATTTTACCCACAAAATAATAATTTTATGTATCCACAGCAATATAGACAAGAACAATTAAATCAAGTTTATGCGAATTCGTATAATTCAAATTGTATTTTTGTAAAAGATAGAAATGAAGCAGAAATGTGGCAAATAGCTCCAGGTAATAAATTAATATTTGAAGATCAAAATGGAGTATATTTTTATGTGAAATCGCTTGGTTTTAATCCAAATGATCGACCAATTTTTAAAGTTTATAAACGAGAAGATTATGTTGAGCCCGTCCAACAAAATGTTGAACCTGTTGAACAGAATCCTCTCAAAGAAGAATTTGAGAAATACCAGAATTCTACAAAACTTGAAATGGATAATCTCAGGTCAAGTTTAAATGAATTAAAAGAATTAATTAATCAGAATTCTAAACCAAACTTCAATAAGAATTATAAGAAGGGAGGTAAAGAATGATGAATAATATGATTCAACAACTTTTTCAGGTTATGAAAATGCGTGGTATTACTATACCACAGAATGTTAATATGAATGATCCTCAGGCGATAATTCAGTATTTAATGTCTAATGGAAAAATAAGTCAGGAACAGTATAACACAGCTTATAATCGAGCAAAGAATAACTATCCTGGCGCTTTTAATAATTCACAATAATTTAGGTTTCAATATTTATTGAGAATTGTTTTAAGCCGGCCTGAAAAATATTTTTCATAAAACAATTCAAAATAGGTATTAAACATATAACAAAAATAATAATACTTATGGAGGATTTTAATTATGATTAGTACAAATGATAACATGGTAATGCCTGTAGCACCTTTTATGGGATATGGAAATGGTAACAATTGTGGCTTTGGTAATGGTGATTGGGGAAGTTGGATAATTTTGTTTCTGATCTTTGGCCTTTTCGGAGGTTGGGGAAATGGAAATGGCTTCGGCGGAGGCAATGGAACAAATGGTCTTTATCCTTGGCTTAATAATTCCAACCAGATCAATGATGGTTTCAGAGATCAGATGCTGAATACTACAATTAATGGAATACAGAATGGTGTAGTATCAGGATTTGGCGATGTGCAAAATTCACTCTGCGCTGGATTTGCGGGGGTTAACGCGACTGTGAATGGGGCTCAGAATGCAATTGCTAATCAGCTCTATACAAACCAGATTTCAGATCTTGAGAGGAGTTTCGCTGCTCAGACTGCTAACTCACAGGGACTGATGAATCTTCAGTCTCAGTTAGCTCAGTGTTGTTGTGATAATCGCTTAGCGACTGTAGGAACGCAGAATATAGTACAGTCCGAAGGGAATATGACAAGAACAGCTGATGCTAATAACACAAGAGATATTATTGATGCACAGACGCGCGGAACTCAGGCAATACTTGATAAGCTCTGCCAGTTAGAACTTGATGGTGTTAAGGCTCAGGTTGAATCAAAGAATGACGAGATTGCAAGACTTCGCCAGGATTTATCAATGAAAGACCTTGCAGCATCTCAGACTGCACAGAATGCATTTATTGCACAGGGATTGAATAGTGAAGTTGACGCTTTGTACAATAGGTTAAAGAATTGTCCAGTACCTTCACAGCCTGTTTATGGCTCGCAGCCAATATTTACATGTCCTACTAACTATTATAACAATAATGGTTGTGGTTGCGGATGTGGCGTAGCATAATCAAAATAAGTAGTAAAATGTAACTAGTAAACAAATGATTTAAAATCCTTATTAATCTAATTGGGCAAGAAGAAAGGGGTTGAAATTTTTTATGATAGCATTTCGTGATTTAACAGGTCAAAAATTTAATATGTTAACCGTTCTTTACAGATATGAAATAGATGCTCCAAATGGAGATTCACGGTGGGTCTGCTCGTGTGAATGTGGCGGTACAACGATAGTAACTGCATCAAATTTAATATATAATGGTGTTAAAAGCTGTGGATGTTTAAAAAGAACGAATCATTTTAAAATACATGGTGATTGGAATAGCAAACTTTATACTAGATGGCGAAGTATGATACGACGTTGTGAAGATCCCAATTTTCCATCTTATAATAATTATGGTGGTCGTGGTATACAAGTATGTCCAGAATGGCATAATTATGAAAATTTTAGAGATTGGGTAAATAGTACTCAAGATGATCCAAGTTTAACATTAGATAGAATTGATGTAAATGGTAATTATGAACCTAATAATTGTCGTTGGGCAACACAAAAAACACAACAAAATAATAAAAGAAATAATATTTATGTAACATATTTTAACGAAACTCATTCATTAAAAGAATGGTGCGATATATTAAATTTACCATATGATCTAGTTTATCGTCGTATAAGTCGTTTAAATTATGATTTCTGGAGAGCAATTTCAACCCCTCTTCCTGACCATTATTATGAAGATTGTTATGACTATGATTATTCAAATGAATATTATGAAGATCCATATGAATATGACAATTACATATATGATGAGTAAGGTAGAAAGGATAATGAATGGCAGCTGAATACGATAGTACATCGGCTCAGAATGTTTCTGCAAACAGCGCCGTACTTTTTACAAATGCACCAGTTCCTTGTAATGAAAATTTAGTAATACATCGAAATGGTTCAGGTATTTTTAGATTAGCAAATAGGTTTTTCAGACAGAATCTTTGTTCTTGCTGGAAGCGTAACTCAAATTATAATGTTTCATTTGGAGCAAATCTTAGTATCCCAGAAGGTGGAACAGTTGAACCAATCTCTCTTGCTGTCGTAATAGATGGCGAAATTGATGAGAGTGCGATTATGACTGTTACACCTCAGGCTACTGGAGATCAGTTTAATGTTAGTGTAGATGTATTAGTACAGGTACCTTTTATATGCACATGTAGTAATGTATCTGTACGAAATATATCGACACAAGCAGTAACAGTAACAAATGCAAATATTAAATTTGATAAAGCATGAAAGGAGAACTAAAAAATGAATGATCTTTGGAAAGAATTAGAAAGAACTTGTGAAAGAGCAACACATGAACTTTCACAGTTAAATGACAGATTAGAAACTAATAAGAATATGATGTCTCCGGCTGACCTTGAGGTGATGTTCAAGCTCATGGATATTGTAAAAGATACAAAATCCACTATGAAGAAAATCATGGAAATCGAAGACCTTGAACAAGGATATGATAAGGATTATTCCGGAACTTATTATTCTCAACCTATGTGGGATAGACGATACAGTGGCAACTCTTACCATGGTCAGTATACCATAGCCACTGGTGATGGACGAAATGATTACTCAGGTAGAAACATGAGAAGATCATATTCCAGAGGCGACGAAACAAGAATGGAACTTGAGGAAATGTTAAACAATACTCGAGACCAGAATGAAGCTGAAGTTATTAGAAAAATTCTGAATAGACTATAATATAAAATATTCATAATCTCTCTAATACTTTCAACTAATTGATTAAATAGGCCGGCTTTAATCGGTTAGATATTTACAACTGAATAATTTTACAACTTAATACTTTGACAAAAGGTAACTCGGTGGCGGAATGGGTAAACGCTTAATTGTACGCACGTAAGATTTCTACCAAATTCAGGTCGTGTAATGAAATCATGTAAGGTTCAAATCCTTACCCGAGTTAGAATTATAAAAAGATATTTATACACAAAAACATAAGGAGGGATCTATAAGGTATGAAACCGGTTTATTACAAGAAAAATGGTGTGGTTAATAAGGTGGCTGGTGTATCAGTACCAATCCCTTATCCTGCAGATGATGTTAGTTATGATAATACTACAAGTCAATTAGAAGCAACTGATGTACAGTCTGCAATTGATGAATTAAGTCAAAAAGAAGCAGGTGTTCAGTCAGACTGGAATGAAACTGATAATACAAAATTAGATTATATCAAGAACAAACCTACTATTCCTGATCCACAAATTCAGTCAGATTGGACGCAGTCAGATGATACAGCAAAAGATTTTATAAAGAATAAACCTAGTATTCCAGCAGCTCAGATACAATCTGATTGGTCACAGTCAGATAACACACAATTAGATTACATTAAAAACAAACCAAGTAATTTAGTACAAGATGCTTCTTATGTACATACGGATAATAATTATACATCTACAGAGAAGACAAAACTTGGAACTATTGCAGAAGGTGCAGAAGTAAATGTACAATCTGATTGGAACCAAACTGATACTGATGCTGACGATTTCATTAAGAACAAACCCACTATTCCTGATGCTCAAATACAGTCAGACTGGAATCAGACAAGTGGTACAGCAAAAGATTTCATCAAGAATAAACCTACATTAGGAACTGCAAGTGCTTTAGACGTAGCAACTAGTGGCGATGCAAGTTCTTCACAGGTTGTAAAGGGTGATGATTCTAGATTAACAGATGCAAGAACACCTATAAGTCATACTCACACATTATCTGAAATCACCGATGCTGGTACTGCAGCAAGTAAGAATAGCACAAGTTCAGTCACAGCAGGATCTACAGACTTAGTAGAATCAGGAGCTGTCAAGACTGCTATAGATAATGCTGTATCAGGTGCTTATAAACATGCAGGTACTAAAACTTGTGCAGAATTGATTTCCAGTCTTCTGATCGCAAGTAATAATGGTAATGTATATAATATTACAGATAGTGGCACCACAACATCAGACTTTATAGAGGGTGCAGGAATCCCTATAAGAGCTGGCGACAATGTTGGTATTGCTAAAATTAGTGATAGTATATACAAATTTGATTTGTTAAGTGGTTTCATCGACACAAGTAATTTTGTTACTAAATCATCTACAAGTGGTTTAATAAAGAATGATGGAAGTATCGATACAACTGAATATGCTCCCGCTAGTTCTATACCAGCTGCTCAGATACAGTCGGATTGGAGTCAATCAGATAATACAAAATTAGATTATATCAAGAATAAACCTACATTAGGTACGGCGGCTGCTAAGAATGTTCCTGTAAGTGGTAATGCTAGTACTTCGGAAGTTGTTTTAGGAAATGATAGCAGACTTACTGATGCTAGAAATGCTGCTGATGTTTACGAATGGGCTAAAGCTAGTGCAAAACCCAGTTATACCAAATCGGAAGTTGGTTTAGGTAATGTAGATAATACAAGTGATTCTACCAAAAAGAGTAATTTTACTGGAAGCATTGCAAGTGAAAATATGGGCTTTGTTACAGGTGGTGATGCTTATACTGCATTAAATGGTAAAGTAGATAAAGTAGATGGCAAAGATTTATCATCTAATGATTATACTACTACTGAAAAGAATAAACTAGCTGGTATTGCAAGTGGAGCAGAGGTTAATGTACAATCTGACTGGAATCAGACTAATACTTCTTCAGATGATTACATCAAGAACAAACCATCAAACTTAGTACAAGATGATTCTTATGTACATACAGATAATAACTACACTACTACAGAGAAAAATAAATTAGCCGGTATCGCATCTGGAGCAGAAGTAAATGTACAGTCAGATTGGAATCAAACTACTACAGGTTCTGATGACTATATCAAGAATAAACCCACTAAACTCTCACAATTTACAAATGACAGCGGTTTCACAAAAGTTGAATCAAGTACTACAAACGGAAACATCAAAATAGATACCGTTGAAACCCAAGTATACGATGATAGTGAGATACAGAATTTAGTAGACACTTCCTTAACCGAAACAGAGTATGCTAACCCTCTTAGTCTAACAACTGATAATGCTCAAAACGCTGTTGATACTAAGATAAAGATAGAACCAATACAAGATCTTCACGGATATGATAAACCTTGGGTAGGTGGTGCAGGGAAGAATAAACTTGAAATTACTTCAATAACTAAAATCTCTGGTGGCATAACATTTACAGTTGTAAAAGATGATGCTAATAATATTACAAAAATCAATATTAAAGGTTTATCTACTGCAGAAACATATTATCTTTTAAATAATCAATCTTTAGAAAACGGAGAATATGAGGTATCTGGTGGTGCTGAAGTAGGTAAATACTTTATATATGTAAATGGTAATAAAATAGGTGGAGGACAAACTTCACTTGCAGTCACTTTATCAAACACAAGATTTACTGTTGATAGTTCATTATATACAAGTTATGATGTTGGTATTGGTGTATTTAACAATGTAAACTTAAATGCTGGGTATGACTTATATCCAATGATTCGTTTAGCTTCAGAAAGTAATACTTTTGCTCCTTACTCTAATATATGCCCCATCTCCGGTCATGATCAAATTGACATTTTAGGGTGCGGTGTAAACATCTGGAATGAAGAATGGGAACTTGGTGATTACAGTAGCACAAACGGCGAACCGGTATCTGATAGTAATAGATTACGTAGTAAATCTACTGATTACATTCGCATTGCACCTTCTGCTGGTTATATTAAAGTTGGCAATGGTACAGTAAAAGCGTACCTCTGTTTCTATGATAAAAACAAAGCACATCTGTCAAGCATTACAGCAAACGGTGTATTTAGTATTCCGCAGAATGCCGAGTATATGCGGTTCTGTTTAGAGAGAACATATGGAACAACATATAACAATGACATTATTATAGCATTAGGTAGTGATGCCATTCCCTACTCCCCCTACCAATCCTCCAACAACCTTTCTCTCGCCCTCCCCTCAACTGTCTATGGAGGAGTGCTTGATTTAGAGAGTAGTGAGTTACAAGTTACTCATAAAGTAAGATTGTTAACAAATTCAGATACTTGGTATATTGATGCTAGGTGGAATAATTGTTTTTATACTGCATGGACACGAGATGGTTATGCTCCGTCTAGATTTGGTTTAGACGCGATATCATCTCAATATCATTCTATAACTGGGGATGTAGAAGAATTACAAAATGGTGATTTCATATATGATAGTTCTGTAATTTCTGGTTCAAATAATTCTATGGTAGTAAAAAATGAAAAATATACTACTGTTAATGAATTTAAAGATAGTTTAACTAATAATCCAATTCAAATCTGTTACGAACTAGCAACCCCTACAACCATCCACCTCACCCCTTCACAACTCTACTTACTAAAAAATCAAAACAATCTCACAACATCACAATACACACAAATTAAAGTAATATACAGAAATGGCATCTTTGCTTTATTAGATCCAGCTACAGAAACAACTGATGGACTGATGAGTGCAATGGACAAAGTAAAATTGGATAGCATAAATACAGAGAATGTATCACTCGATCTCTTATCACATGCTATTGTTTTACAAAGGATATAAAATAATATGAACGAACATCGTGAGTACATCAGTTTTGTGTAACAAAAGTGTACATTGAACGAAGTGAGATGTCCGTACAATAACTCGGTGGCGGAATAGGTAGACGCTTAGTCCAAGGTATGCGACAGATCTACATAATGAAACGTGGATTCAAGACATTATGATGGAGATACTAAGATACTATACAGGTGTGCAAATCCCTGTCCGAGTTATAGATTTTTTAACAGAAAGGAGACAATTATGTCACAGGATTACTTAGACAAACTCATAGAAAAAGACGAAACGGGGACTCAAATACAGTCTATCCCGTTACATGATACAGAGTTACGAGGGATTACTATAGACGACCCTATCACAGTCGAAGGTAATCCAATCAATTTCTCCACAAAGAATGAACAAAATGCTATTCAAACAGTGGTTGACTTAGAACCTATACAAGACCTTCATGGATATAGTAAACCCTGGGTTGGAGGAGCGGGGAAGAATTTGTTGCCTTTAACTATTGAGGGGATAAAGAGTGCTAATAGTGGGGCTACTTGGATAGGAAATTCCACAGTTTTAGCAAATGTGACAGTTACGATAGTTACAGACAATGATAATAATGTAATAGGAATAAAATTTAATGGTACTGCCAATTCAAATATTTTATTATTTACCCAATCAGTTTACATAAATGGTAATTATACTATATCTGGATGTCCGTCTGGTGGTAGTAATGGAACTTATAGATTAGATGTTCGTAACGCATCAAACAGTTCTGTTATAATAGAAGAATATGGCACTGCAAAACAATTTACATACGAAGGAAATGTCATAGGTCTTATTAGAATAGCAAACGGAACAAATGTAAATAATTTAATTTATATTCCTCAATTAGAAGTGGGAGATACTAAAACTACTTTTGCTCCCTACACCAACATCTGCCCCATCCTCCCTCACGAGGAAATCAAAATAGGGGGATGCGGGAAGAATTTGATTGATACCAATTCTGCAACGCAAGGAAAAGATATAAATTCCAGCGGAGAAATTGTAAATGCTTCAGATACACATTATGTTACTGATTATATTCCAGTAATCGAAACAAAGACTTTGCATCAAAACAGAATAGGTAATTGGGCAGCGATCGGAAATGCTTTTTATGATAAGAACAAAAACTTTTTATCATTTATAAGCGGCGAATATCTAATTTCACATAATTTGAATTTTACTGTTCCTGAAAATGCAAAATATGTAAGATGCACTATTACAGATCCTATTAATACGATGCAACTCGAATACGGAACTTCAGAAACATCTTATACCGCTTACAAACAATCCAACTCCCTCACTCTCCCCCTCCCCGAGGATATATACGGCGGAACCCTGAACCTGGAGACTGGGGAGATGAGGGTAGAGAAGAAGATTGCCGATTTTGGTAATTTTACTTGGTATTATGATTCTAGCAGATCAGTTATGTCTTCTAATCAAATAACGGATACTGCAATTGGAAGCGGTGTAAATGCTAATTTTATTAATACGGCATTTGAACGAAATGATGTTGCTATTGCATCTATGCCAAATAATACTAGTAAAATTACAAATGGATATTTTTATGTAAAGACTAATTTATGGACTGATGATTCAGTATTTAAGACTACTATGACAGGTCAAAAACTAGTCTATGAACTCGCTGATTCTTACAAATATACCATCCAACTAACCCCTCATCAACTTAAACTCTTTAAAGATGTTAATAATCTGAACTCATCAGACTATACAACTTTAAATGTAACCTACCATTCTAACTCAATTGCATCCCTAGCACCAGCTACTGATACGACTGATGGTCTCTTAACAGCTATGGATAAGCGTGCCCTCGACCGTACTGAAGAAATCATCGAAGGTAACCCTATAGCATTCGAGACCGAGTCCACTCAAGTGGCAAAATCGACTATTGTAGATATTGAACCTATACAGGACTTACATGGATATTCTAAGCCATGGGTTGGGGGAGCTGGGAAGAATTTGTTACCGATGACAGTTGATGATATAAAAAATATTTCTACTAATACAGGTACGTGGGACAATAATGTTTATACAAAAAATGATATAACATTTACTTTTATACAAGATTCTGATAATAATGTTACTGGTATTAAAATTAATGGAACACCAACTTCTGATACATTTCTTTATTTTCCTTCAATTAATGCAAATGGCTCATATAAACTAAATGGTTGTCCTTCTGGAGGAGAATATGTCAAGTATAATATATCAACAAAAGTTGATGGTGCATGGACAACTACAAGTTATGATTATGGATCGGGTGCAAATATTACAGCAACCTCTTCTATAGAAATTGCTATAACTATAAAAGTTGCTGTAACTAACCAAATGTGGTATCCTATGATACGCTTATCAACTGTAACAGACTCAACCTTTGAACCTTATACCAACATAGCATCTATCTCTGGTAGGTCTGCTATTACTGTTGATGTTTGTGGAAAGAATCTTGTAGACGTTAATAATATTAAACGCATACATCCAAAAACTGGTGATATAAATGATAAATGGATAACTTTTGATCAGTATATTCCATATGTTCCTGATGTTAGTTATGTCTTTACTTCGATTATAGGAATATCGACAGTATACGCCATGTCTTTAAATGTATATGATTCTGATTTTAATTATATAGTTGAAGAAGCCAAGATTAATATTAATCCTAATAATATATCGTTTAGTATAGCAAATAAAGAAGGAAGTTATGTAAAAATTGGTTTCTACCATTCTAGTTCTTTATCTGGCTACACAATGACTAATCCTCTTTTATGCCCTACAAGTAATACAGATGGAGTATATACCCCTTACCAGCAATCCACCTCTCTCCAAATCCAACTTGACGAGACTGTCTATGGTGGTCAATTAGATGTTGAAAATGGAGTTTTAGTGGTAGATAGGGAAATGAAGGTGTATGATGGAACTAATTATACTCCAACTGACCATTATACTGGAAATATTTATGTGAATATTGAAAATACTGCGAAATATAAACCAAGTAACGAAGATTTGTGGATGTCGTGTAATTGTGCGAAATGGGTAGCTAATGACATAACGACAAGAGGTAGTTATTGTTATAATGGTTCGCTAGGTGCATACTTCACTAAAAATTCAACTTTTGCATCAGCAAGTGATTTTGCAGCCTATGCACTTAACAACAATATTCAAATGGTAATACCAATTCTTACCCCTACTACAATCTCTCTAACACCCGAGCAAGTAAAATTATTATCAGGTGTTAACACTATTACAACCAATGCTGATAAGATTACATTAACTTATCGTAATGGTTCTGTAGCAACATTAAATGATTTGGAATCTCTGTATGCTAAACTTAAAGCATACATTGATTCTCTACATTCTAGTTAATAAAAAAATGTTAATCATCCTCTCATTATATAACACTATAAGTTAGTGAAGTATAATGGGAGGAATTTTTATGAATAATAAAAAAAATCAGGAGGAATCAAAATGATTATAGTAGATAAACAGGAAATAACTTTAACTAGAGGTGATACAGCATATCTACGCTTTATTCCTCTTGTCAAAGATTATCAAACTAATACATGGGTTGAAAAGATATTAGAGGAAGGTGATAGAGCTTTTTTCCGCATTAAGACAAATGCAGCAACCGTATTAGAGAAAGAATGTTTAGTTGAAATTGAAAATAATAAAGTAAGATTAACAATAGATCCGGAAGATACAATTCCTTTAGACTTCAAGACATATTACTACGAAGTCGAATTAGTTACGAATCTTGATGAACACTTTACATTTATTGCTCATCAAAGATTTACAGTAGGAAAGGAGGAAGAACTACATGGCTAATCTTGGTGGTAGTAGAGGATTAGTTCAGGCTGAATTTGAGATAAGTGGTGAAGTACAGAAGACTGATGGTTCTTTGTATGTTGCAGTCATCTCAAAGACTAAAGCTGAATGGGCAGCAATTCCTCAATTTATGTCTAAAAATAGAGTAATCTATGTTTATAGTGATTATAGACAGGAATTCGATGCAACTACTGGCAAAGTAATCAATATTCCAGGAGTCAAAATAGGTGATGGTGTATCATATGTTATAGATTTACCATTTATGACAGAACCGGTTACTCAAGCAGATATTGACCGATGGAATTCAAATGTTGGTCTGGACGCAAGAGTTGATGAAGAAAATCATAATCTGATATTCTTTTATGGAACAGAAGAATAATTAATATATGGAGGAACATATCATGGCAAATTCTATTCTTTATACAATAACAATGCCCAACGGACATACATATGATCTTGGAGATGCATATGCAAGAGAATTAATAAAAGAATTATTAAACTTTCATGAATGGCTTGGAATCACTACAAGTCCTATAGAAGATGGCGATACAACAAATCCCATTTTAATTAATGGAGTAGAAGTTACAGCTGTAGCAGGTGATGTTGTTTCAAGAAGTACTGATCATGAAGATTTTGTAATGTCAAGTAGCGGTGTATGGCAGTCATTTGGTCACCTTTCAGGCTTAGGTGCATTGGCATTCAAAGATACTGCAAGTGGATCATACACTCCTCAGGGTTCTATTAGCGGAACAACATTAGGTACAAAATCAATAAGTCAGGTAACTAATACTGGTACAATGCCTACATTTACAGTGCAGGGTACTAACTTAGTTATCACGGGTGGTACTGAACCTACAATTGAGAGTACTACAGTTGCTGATGGCACAGTTGCAACAGAAGGTACATTCACTGGTACACCGGCTACAATTACTGTTTCTTAAAATATTTAAAGAAAATACCAAAAGGAGGTACACATAAATGCCTAATCCTATTCTTGACAAGATAACGGTTGACGATATAGAATATGATCTTGTCGGTAATGGTGGTGGTCATGTCATTGAGAAATCTGATGGAACTGATATGACCCAGAGATCAAATCTGCAGTTTGTTGATGCTCAATTAACAGATGATTCAACAAATGATAGAACTAAAGTAGAAAATGTAAAAATAATTCAAAATGAGAGTGAATTAGCAAATCTTCCTGATGGTATTTATATGGGAGCTCAAGATGAAGCAATTCCATTTTCATTTGAAGCTGAAGATATAAGTTATGATAATACTACAAGTCAACTTACAGCAACTAATGTACAGGCTGCTATTGATGAATTAAGTCAGGATGTGCAGAATCTGACTGATTTACTTATGAAACTTATTAATAATTTAAGTAGCTAAAACTAAAAAAAAGATAGGCTTAAACAGCCACACGATTACTGTATCTAAGTCTATCTTTTGATTTTTACCCATTATCTCTTTCTCCCATTATATAAAACTAAATTTTAGCGATATGTAATGAGAGGAGATTATCAAAATGGATAGAAATACTGAAATACCTTTAGATGAAATTATAGAGTTAATGTTAAATGCTGAAAGTGATGAAGAGTATGAATTATACAAAGCATATTACTATGAGCATTACATTAAACCTAATAAGAAATCTAAAGACAAAAATGTATGTTAAACCCCTTAACATAACACAATTGCTCAAGAAATGGATATGGCCATTATGTACCAAGGGTTCGATTCCCTCTTGAGTAATTAACTCTATAGATAGTAGTCTTGTAGTATGAAATGAAGATGAGAATAACTTAGTATTAAGTACAAAGACATTTGATGTATAGGAGTGCTATTTATAGAGTTCAAATATAACCATTTGGAGAAAGGTTTAGGTGATGATCTAAATACTTACCAAATGGTTTATTTGTTGGCACTGTTAATATTTTATATTAGGAGGAAAAAACTATGAAAATGCCAAAACTTCCAGACTCGGTATATAATTGGCTTAAGTGGATTTCGCTTATAGCTTTACCGTTGTTCTCAACTTTCTTATCTACGATTTTATCTGCTTTAAGTGTAGATCCAAACACGATTAGAATAATTTGCACAATTTTAAATGCAACTGCGGCATTAATTGGCGGTTTAATTGGTGTTTCTACAATCAGATATAATCATGAAAAAGATGAAGCCAATAAGATATTCGAACAGCAGAATATCACAAATGGTGATACAAAATGAACCCTGTGATACAGACGTTTGCTGGACTCTTGTTATTACTTATTTTACTATTAGTAATGTCAGCTATAGCAAGAGTCAGCGAACAGTTTGAAAATGATAGAAAGGAGGACAAAGATGACAACTCTCGAGGTAGGGAAAACATACAAAAACATACAAAGCGGAAGGACAGTAGTGATTCTGGGAAGACTGGACACTCTGGCTAAAGAAGGTTGTTTATTGGCAGAAGATAAAATGTATGGTGTAATTTTACCAATCTTTAATGAAGATCCTAAGAATTGGGAGTTATTACCTAATTCTCCTTCTGTCAAAGATATTATTAAAGAAAGGGGAATCAGTAAGCATGAATATAACACCTCAACGTGATGCTAAGCCTTATTATGTCGAAGTGAGAGATAATCTTACGCAATATGTCTGGAATATGAATTATCCAACTATTATTACACAAGATACTATCAATAAAGCATATAGAGATTGGTATCATAATACAAATGGTAATGTTGGTAAATATAACAAAGCATACTATGATAAGAAACTAAGAGAAGGAGAAGGTAAGCCTGGTAGTGACTGTTCTGGTATGCATTATGGATTAAGTGGCTATGATAAAACAGCACAGGGGTATTACGATGAATCACCAGAAGACAAAAAAGGAACCATTGATAGTATTCCTATTCATGATCTGGTTATTTTGTACCGTGGTCAATCTAAAAGCAAAATAACTCATACTGGTATTTATCTTGGTAATGGAATGACAATACATATGGCTAACTCTACTGATAATTGTATATATGAAACTACAGATGCAGGTAAATGGAAATGGTGGAGTTATGCTAAATTTATTGATTACTCCAAACCATTAGGAGCAAAACCAATAATCACCAGAGTAATCAAAATAGGTAATAAAGGTATTGATGTTAAACTTTTACAAGACCAGTTAATTAAAAAAGGCTATGATCCTGGAAAGATTGACGGTGATTTTGGTTCAAAAACCTATACTGCTCTTAAACATTTCCAAGCAGACAATAATATAGCTGTTGATGGTATTGCAGGAAAACAAACTGTTAAATCTTTGGGGATGCTGTGGAGAGGCGGTTCTTATTAAGAAGCGAAACTCAGGTTTGCTTGCAAAGCTCTGAGGCCCATCATATTAATTCACAAAATATTCTTGTCTTACTGGATTGATTATATTTTACAAATTGTATTTCATAGCGTAAAGAACCCCATAGAATATGCCAAACATGGTAATCACCTCCTTAGTTAAAAATTATCATGAAGGTGAGACAAGATATTTTATATTAAAAACACTCGAAAGGAGGAAAAATATTATGAACATAACCATGTAGAAAATCGCATGGGATTTATTCATAAATATTTACAAACAAATATTATGAACAGAACCATACCAAAAAACTGCATGGGATTTATTCATAAATATTTACAAACAAATATTATGAACAGAATAATGTTTTATAATAAACTAGATAAGTTTAAGAAAAACCTAGAAGAAAAAAATAGTTTAGAACATAGATTTAGTGATCACGATGGTGTTGATAATAAACTTGATACTAATGGAAATAGACCCAGAGAAGTTCATACGAATGAATATAAGGGCACTTTTAATAATACTAGACGTGGTAATTTATCTAGAGCAACTAAACCTAAGTCTAATTATGGACAGAGTTATTATACAAAGATTGATAAATATTATCCTGATGGTACTGCTAGATACTTCTATTCAAAAGATGAATATGAAGCATATCAAAATGGGCAGGTGAAAGGTAATAGTGCTAAACATCTTGATCAAATGATGAAAGAAACTGCTGAGAGAAAAGTTATCGAAGATAAAAAGAAACAACAAGAAGAAATCTATAGAAAGAATAAAGAAGCAGATGAAGCAAGAGTTAAAGCAGAACAAGAAAAATATGCTAAATTACGTGCTGAAAATAACAAACAAAAACCTAAGACAAGAGAAGAAGCTGAAAAAGAAGCTATAAAAAGAGAACAAGAAAGAATAAGAAAAGCTGATATTGAAGCTAACAAGAAACCTGAAACTAAGGCACTTGAACAAGCTGAAGATGAATTAGTAAAACTTAAAGGAAAACAGAATCTTGCTAAGAATCGTGGTTTAGATGACAAAAACAATAAGAAAGAATATGATAAGTTGACTAAAGAAATCGAAGCAAAAGAAAAAGAAATTGCTTCAATAAGAAAGAAGATGGCTGATGAAACATTAGCGAATAGAGATAAAGAAATTAAAGAAGCTACAAAAAGAGAGCAAGAAAGAATAGAAAAAGAAGCTACTGAGAAACTTGAAACTTGGAAAGAAAATATTAAAGATAATATCAATGATTATGCTCTTGAAGTATATGATAATATTAAGAGATGCGCAAATGATAGAGATGTTTCTTTTAATGTAGATAATCCATTTGTAGATTTATTTAAAGAAGCTCTTAAGAAATATGATCCAGACTTTGATGGAGATATCGCAGCATACGTGAGACCTTATCCTGGACAAAGTATTGCAGGTATACTTGGCAGTGAATTACTTAAAGATGATAAACATACCAAGATTGCTAAGAAAGTTCTTAATGAATTAGAAGATAATTTAGATAAAACTATTGATAAATATACTATTAATGATGAACAATATGATGATTTCTTAGATCATCTTAAAGGAAAACAGGAAAAGAATAAAACTGCAGCTATTGATAAAGAAATGGATAATGCAAGAAAATCACTTGAAGCAATGTATAATGGTGATGAAAACAGTATTAATCTTGATAAATCTCTTAAGAAAGTACTTGAAACTAAACTTAAAGAAATTGACCCTGAATATGAAAAAGGTAATCTTTATAAATATGTAAGACCTTATATTCTTGGTAAATGGTGGAAAGATGATGAATCATATGCTAAAGTTACGGAAGCTCTTAATGAACTTGAAAAAGAATTAAGATCTGCAAATAAACATGATGATGCATATGGTGATTTTGTTGAAAAAGTTTCAAAAATACTTGCATGAAAGGAGAGTGATTAAGATGGATACATCAAGTATTGCAGTAATTATTGTGGCATTAATCGGCGCAATAGCAACAATAACATCAAATATTGTAATGAACAACAAACAGTCAGCAGCAATGGATGCTAAGTTGGATAAGCAGCAAGGAATTATTGAAGAACGACTAAGTAATTTAAAAGAATCAGTCGATAAACATAATAACTTTGCTCAGAAAATCCCAGCAATCGAAGCAAATATTGAAAACATTGAAAAACGAATCGACAAATTAGAAAGTAAATTAATAAAGTAAGGAAGGAGTCAAAATGGATAGAAATACATTCTTTGATAATCTAAAAAGTTATAATGCTAACTCCTTACATAATAATATTACTAACAAACATGCTAGTAATAGATTCGAGTTTTATGATTCATTACAACACCATGGAATGAGAGGAAGTAAAAAGAAATCAAAATAGGGGGTTAAATAATCATGGATAGTTTTGAATTTTATTATAATCTTGATTCATATAATAAAAACTCCTTGAGACATAAATCGGAGTCCTCTCTTAAAGGTACACAAAAAGAAAATGTTAAATACTTTAAGAGAGAAGGTACTCCTGGTAATTACAAATATTATTATACAAAAGAAGAATACGAAGCTTCTAAGAAACCTGAAAATAAAGTAGATGTTGTAACAAATGTTAAACCTACTTTACAAGCTAATAAAACTTTTAATAAGAAAAAGAAAGTATCTCATAAGTCATTATATACACCTATGCAACAAGCTAAGAAAATAAATAATGCTAAGATGAATAAACAATATGATAAGAAATTTGTAGATGTTGTACAAGGTAAAGATAAAATGACATCTGAGGAAAGAGTAGAAGAATATAAAAACTATTTACAAGATCCTGAGAATTACAATGAAGATACATATATAGAAAACAGATTAACAAAACTTGGTGAAGGTGGAAATGTTAATCTTAATCTTCGACCTGAGATTTCTACACAAGAATTAATAGATGCAAAATGGCCTGAAAAAGAAGTAGGCGAAGGATACGCTACAGTATTTTCAAGTACATTTTCAAATGAAGGTGACACAGAATTTTATAACTTTACTCCGATTGTTATGGATCCTAAAACTGGTGAGTATCTTGGTTGTATGGATCCTGAAGAATTTAAACAGTATTGTTATGATGTAATTGATGGTATAAGAGAAGATGATAAGAATTGTCAAATAGGTGGAGCATTTACTGGTGAAAATGCAAAAGATTTGGCAGAAAAAGCAGCTATAGAAATTCATGATTTACATGAACAGCAACATGTTAATGAAGAGAATAAAAAGAAAAATAAATCAAACAATTCAAAATGAGGGGGTCCTGGTAAAAATATGTTACAAAAAGAATTCTATACAAAATTAGAAATGGCAAGACAAAAGCAGGACTCCTTACAACATCATGGTATTAAAGGTCAGAAGTGGGGTGTAAGGCGTTTCCAGTATATGGATGGTTCTTACACCCAAGCTGGCCGTGAAAGATATGGTTATGGTCCTGCAAGACAACCAAAACAAGAAGATGATAAAGTTGGTGTTATGATACCTATTCCTTCAGCTGCAGTTCCACCAATATTGGCTGCTGGTGCTGCTATTTTAGGAGTAGAATTAGGATTATCTACAATAGGTGATGCTATACATAATGCTAAAGTTTCGAAAGATATTAAGAATTGGGAGGCAAATCGAGCAAAAGAAGAAACTGATCCTAAGACTGGTCTTAAACTTAAATCTGATCCAAATGCTTCTGTTAAAGATGATATGAAAATGATTAACAGAGAATATGGATATGGAATGTTTGCTAAGGCGATTTGGGATATTGATTCAAAGAAATCAATGGGTCATACAGAAAATTGTATGCTTTGTACAACTGCTTTGGATCTTAAGAGAAGAGGATATGACGTTAAAGCCGGTTCAAGTAAAGATGGATACTATGCTAAAGATGTTGCTAATTGGTATAAAGAAAAGAAACAACCTACTATGGGCAAATTTAATAGCATTATAGAACAGCTTAATAAACAACCTGAAGGTTCTTATGGAAACTTTATGGTATACTGGAAAGAAGGCGGTGGGCATTCTATGTTTTACAGGATTGAAGGTGGTAAACCTGTAATATATGATGCTCAGTCTAACAAGAATTATACAATATATGAAATTTCAAATCATATAAATAATTCAATTCCAGGACATTGTTTCTTAAGAACAGATAACTTAACACCGGATTACGATTATTTAAAGAAGAATAATATTATAGCCTGAACGAAGTAAAAAGCTCAGCCTGTGATTGATTTTGAGCAGGGTGGCATAGAACGAATGTTTAGGATAAAGAATTTGGTTTTCAGAATGAAAAGCAATTATTATTGCATAGGAGGGTTCAAAATAAGTATGAATAGATATGAATTCTATGGAAATATTAATACATACAGAAAAAATCAATCAAATAAAGAAAATGAATTAACTCACTACGGAACTCTCGGTCAAAAATGGGGTGTTCGTAAGTGGCAGAACTATGATGGTACTTTTAATGAGGCTGGTAAGGAAAGATATTTTGGAACTAAGAAAGCTAAAAATGAAGAAAAAATAAATTCAAAATATCAAAATAAAGATGGTTCTTTAACACAAGAATATATAAATAAAATTCAAAAATTAACTAATGAAGGTAAATTTGATGAAATTGAAAAACTTAAAAAACAAATAGATTTTGATAAAGTACAAGAATGGTCTAAGAAAACAAATCCGAATTTATATAAAATGCCAGATTTTAGTGATCCTTCAGAATATGAAGGAGATTTTGAATCATATGTTGAAGATAATTGGGAAACTGCAGCTAAGAAAAGAGGGTTCGATCTTGATGATATTTTAACAGATGAACAATATGAAATAATTAATCAGGATATGAAGGATTATTTTAATAGTCATGAAGAAAAAATAGGTTCTGTCTTTAATAAAAATTTAAGTGAAGAAAAGAAAGATAAATTACGAGAAAAATTATATTCACGTGATAGTGAAATGCTTACTATAGATCAATTATATGATGAAGATGAACAGAAATATTTATTAAATAAAAAAGTTTCTAAAAAAGTTAATAAATTAGTTGATTGTTTGACTAAAGGTGATTTTGATGAATATAATAAAATATTAGAAGATGTTGACCCAGAACATTTACAAACAGTAAAGAATGCTGCACAAGATTTAGCCAATACAAAACAATTAAGAAATGTCGATACATCTAGATTAACTGAAGTTTCAAAAGATATTTTTGGAAATGATAATATATTAGGTGTTCAAAGTATTCTTGCAATGACAAATAGTGATGACATTAATGCACATTCATCAAATAGAGTGTATCCAGTAGATATACGACAGTCAATTATAGATAATAGTACTCTATTAAAAACTGCTATATTAGAATATGAAAGAGGCTATAAAGATGGATACGAAAGAGATATACAAATTGCTTCTGGCGGTGATGAACGCCGTGCAAAATATATGAAACAGTTTGTTGATGATGTCGAAGCTGTTAAAGAATACTCTAAAGATTCTAAAGAAATTAATGATGAATTACGTAAGTTAAAAACAAAAGAATCTTGTGACGATAAAGCTTTTATTAATTATCATTATACAGAAGCTTTATATGATAATATGCGTAAATATATAAATGATGATTTTCCTGTAAGACTTAAAAAAGGAACAAATGATGCTAAGAAAATGGTTAATAATCTTTATAAAAACTTTGAAAAATATTCAAAAGAATTTAAAGAAGATTTATATTATCAATTATTAGATTACTATGATGATGAATATATTTCAAAATCTGAATTTATGAAAGAAATAGGAAAAATCAATGCTGTTGAAATGTATGGTAATGGTAATATAACTTTTACTTATACAGTACCAGGTGAAATGGGATATGATATGGTTAATATAAATGGCAATATAAACGATAATGGGAAACTTACAATAGATGATGCTGATTTTATTGATTAAAATTTTTTAAAAGAAAAATCAAAATGGAGGAATATTATGGGCAATGACTTAGTAGGTCAGGCTATTGAAGCTATGAAAAAATATAGACCTGAAAAAACAGTAATAAAGATTTGGAATAAAGGTAAGTCATGTCTTATACTTGCTGCAAAGAATCCTAAAGAATACCAAATGGAGATGGATCCTTATTATATATTTGCTGAGGGTGCTATCTCCGGTATCTCTTATTTGGATAATGCTGTCAAGTTAAAAAAGATAATGAAACCAGAGTATATAGCATACACTCGAAAGGAGCTTGGAAATGAATAGCTATACTATACAAAAAGCGTATAGCAGATCCATTCATTATGAAAGGAGTAATAAATGAATAGAATAGAGTTTTATTCAAGTTTAAATAAATATAAAGATATTCAAGAGAAATCTGATAATGAATTAAAACACTATGGCATAAAAGACCAGAAATGGGGTGTAAGACGTTGGCAGAATCCTGATGGTACATTTAATGCTGAAGGTAAGTTAAGATATTTCGGTGCTCAGCCTAAAGAAGGTAGTGTAACTGCACTTGCTGGTGTATTTGCTCTTTGGGGTGCAGAATTAGCTTTGTTAGTTGGCGGACCAGTGACTGCATATGCAATACAAGATGCTAAAACTACAAATAAAATAAAGAAATTTGAAGCAAATTTAGCAACAGAAAAAACAGATCCTGAAAGTGGATATAAATTAAAGAATGAAAAAATGTCTAAAAATACTACAAAAGAAGACATGTCATATGTAAATATGGAACAACAATATGCTGGTATGAAACAAAAGAATAGAGATGCTAAAGAAGGAACTAGTATGAATTGTTCTTTATGTACTACTGCAATGGTTCTTAGACAAAAAGGATATGATGTACGTGCTGGTAAGACTAAAGAAGGTACATCATATCAAGAACAAGAAAAACGTTATAAAGGTGGCAAGTTTACATTAGGAACATTCAAAGATATTATAAAAGAACTCGAAAAACAACCTGAAGGTTCTTACGGACATTTCTCTGTTGAATGGAGAGAAGCTTATGGTGGAGCTCATAGTATGTTTTATAAGATTGAGAACGGCAAACCTGTAATATATGATTGTCAAGTTAATCAAGTTGTTAAACCGAAAAATTTATATAAAAATGCTTCGCCTCTTGAAGATAAGACTAAGTTTATGAGATGTGATAATCTCGAAGTTAATTGGGATTATATAAAAGAGAATAAACTTGTACACTAGGAGGAAATAATATGAATATAATAGATGAAATTAAAGATGCTTTCAAAAAATATAATCCTGATTTATATGTAATAGCAATATTTATTGCAGAAAAAGATTTATATTTTGTAGTTGCAAAACATACTCCCGATAAAACAACAGTTGAAGAAGATCCTTTCTATATGTATGGAAATGGAAAAGTTACTGGTGTTACAATAACAGATTCTGAAGAAAGAATGAATAATGCATTTGAAATTATGCAAGCAAAGAATCGTATTTATGAAATTGATTGAAAGGAGGGAGTCTTCAAATGAATAAAATAGAATTCTTAGCAAATATAGATAAATATAAAGGCGAAGATCATTCTACTTTCCTTCAGCATTACGGAATCTTAGGACAAAAATGGGGACAGCGTAGATGGCAAAATCCTGATGGCACTTTTAATGAAGAAGGTAAGCAAAGATATTTTGGTCAGAAATCAAACAATATAAGTTCTGAAGAAAAGATTGGTGGTTATACTGCAGATCATTTTCACAAAAATATTTATTTAAAGACTGACAAGAATACTCTTAAGAAAATTAAGAAGTATCCTGATATATATGATACAGAAGGTTTAACTGATGATGAAATATTAAAAGCTGTTAGACGTGTTCCTAAGATACCTAATGCTAGAGCATATGGTAGAGAAATTAGAGAAGAACTTTATAATACTCAATTGAATAAGACAAGATCTAAGTATTACGAGACAAATACTAAAGATATTCTTGAAGCTGAAGATGTTGAAGAGCAAAAGATTGGTGGTTGGACAGATCATGGTAAAAAGATTGATGAATTATATCCTAATGATAATGGACATTTATATAGTGATAATCTTTACACATCTGATGAACAAGAATATTTTATGAATGAAAAAAATGCTAATAGAATAAATAAAATGGCTAAGTATGCTATGGAAGGTAATACTAAAAAGTATGATAAATTAATGGATAAAATTGATGACAAATATAAAGATACAGTAAGAAGAGCAGTTCTTGATATTGAAGATGGTATAGATAATAAAGCTAATAATAAAAAAGGCAGAGAACTTTCTAAAGAAATAGGACTTGGAGAAGTTGATTTAAATGCAATATTAAGAAATCGATATAAAGATGATGAACGAATGTATTCAATTAAAGATCGTGATATGATTCGTAATAATATGGATACTATAATGACAGCAGTTAAGAAACTTAAAAATCAAGATATTAATGGATATTATGATGAAGTTGAAAAGATAGCTCGTACTGGTGAAGATAAAGATACTATTGATAGATTTGTAGATGACTATATTAGTATTAAATCATATATTGATGAAGGTAAAAAACTAGATAAAGAATTAAAAAATATGAAAAATATTCAAAGTAAATGTAAATATCCAATTGATTATGATACAGACGCAAGAGACTTTATGTTCTCAGAATATACAAAAGACTATAGATCAATTCAAGAAAAGATGCAAGATCCTAAAATACATAGAGACGGACAAAAAGTTATTAATAATCTTAATAAAAACTTTGATAAATATGTTGATCAATTTAAAGATAAAGTTGTTGAAAATCTTTATGAAGATTATAAAGATTGGCATGCTGATGATGACAAGATACTATCTAAACAGCAATTTAAGAATGCCATTGGTAAAGTAAATAGTGGTAGTATTGATGATACTGGATATTTACAATTATATCTTGAAGATAATGGTTTATTCTATGGACATGTATTTACAAGTCTTGGAGTTATAGATGATAACGGTAATCTTAAAGTTGAAGATGTATTCTTAGAAGGTTAAGGGAGGACCCTAAATGACTAACAAAGAAATTCATGAAATGATTAAAAAATATGAATCAAAATGGGGACGACTTGGGCATACTAATATTATGAGACCTGAATTAAATCACTCAGGAGAAGAAGGAGGAACAACAATGTCAAGCATGACTAATGATTTAATAGCATTTAGACAGAAAGTTGCTGCAGGTAGAGAAGCTAATAGACTTGCTCATAAATCAACTGTCAATGTTACAGATATTAATAGAAGATATTTTGAAGAGATTACCACAAATGGTACTTTGATACATGCTGGAACTAATCAGCAAAACTACAAATACTATCAGAAGATAGATCTTGGTAATGGTCAGTCAAGATATTTCTATACTAAGGAAGAATGGGACGCTTACCAGAATGAAAAGAATGGTAAGAAACAGTCTACCGGTGGCGCTGAGAAAGTTCGTCAGATGCATAATGAGAAAGAATCTAATCTCCAGGGCATGATTAAAGATGGCGATTACTATGAAAAAGGTGAAGATGGTAAATTCCATAAGACTGATAAGAAATGGGATGATGTTAGAAAGCAGGCCATTGAAGAAGCTGATAACAAGATAATTGATGCTGCTAAAGAAGGTGGATATGAAGCTGCTAAGAAAGCTATCTTTGATGATGATCGTATGCTTGAAATGTTTGGCCAGTTTGAAGGCGGATTTGAGAATCATGGCTGGGAGCTTAATGATGATGACTCGATTACTGGTATGGATGATAATGATGAAAAGTACTTCAAGGAAATGGAAACTTGGCTTCGTAGCTTCAAGGATTCTACCGGTATAGATATTTATAAGAATCCCGATTTCCAGAAGTCTGTAATGGATGAAATTCGTAAGAGATATAATCTTATGAAGAATCAGGCTAAGGAAAGAGAATCAAAAATCGAAGGAACTAAGAAGTATGCTACTCCTGAAGGTGCTGGTAAGAAGTCTGAAGAGAAGAAAGAAGAGACCACTAAGTCTGAAGAGAAGAAAGAAGAGACCACTAAGACCGAAGAGAAGAAGACTGAATCTAATAGCGGATCAGACTTTGATAAGAAGTTGAATGAAACCATTACAAATGAAGGTTCTGATGCCACAGCTGATTATATCATTAATAACTCACCTGAATTTAAGGCTTATGCAAATGCTCTTCGTAAGGCTGTTGCTGATGGCAAGATTAAAGTATATCGTGATGGCGGAATGACTGGTAAGGAAAATAAAGAACTTGCTAGCACATTTGATCCGTTACTCGAAGACCTTGATGCTTTATTACAGAAAGCTGCTAAGAATCCAGACTTTGATCGTAAGGGTGTTGAGAAGCTTATCAATAAGGAATTTGAGAATATTGCTGCAGCTGCAACAGAGGATAAATATGGTGTAAGAGACAATACTAAGAAGTTTGTAAAACATTCCTTAGAAGAGCCTGAAATCATGGATGAGTATTCAGCATTTATGGAAAGAGTTAAGAAGGGTAGAGAAAAGAATAAACTTGCTCATTCTATAATGATTTCTCCTTCTGATTTAAATGCTAGATACGAGCAGTCCATTAAAGATCATTGTTTCTTAATTCATAGTGGCAATTTCAAGTATTACAACAAGATTGACTTAGGTAATGGTAATACAAGATATTTCTATACTAAGGCCGAGTGGGATGCTTATCAGAGAGAAAAGGGTTCTAAGACTAATACTGATCAGAAGCTTTCCAAAGAAACTTTAAAGCAGATCGAACAGCAAAAGCAGAAGAAAGCAAACTATGATAATAATGCTGAAGCTGCTAAACATGAAGGCGACAGATGGCAGAAGAAAGAAGAGCCTAAGCCTAAAGTTACTGTTGAAACAATTGTAGTTGATGTAAAGAAAGATCCTAATTTTACAAAAACTGTAGATACTGTTAAAGCAGCAATTGATAATGGAGATATATCATATGTATATGATAAGCCCATTGTTAATATTGATAAGAAAACTGGTAAACTAAGTGAAGCTGGTATGAAAGCTAATGAAGCTTGGCAGAATCTCTATAAGTCATTTAATGATTTATCGTCAAAGAATAAAGAAAATGGTTTATCATATGAAGATGTTAAAGGCGCTTTAATGGATGCTTTTAATTCTGAATTAAAGAAAGCTCAATCTTCAAATAAGTCTGGATCTGATGATAAGCCAAAAGATTCAAATCCTGATAACTTAGGCTTTGATAAGATGAAAGAAGGAATGACTCAGGAAGAATTTAATAAGGCATTGAAGGATGCTAGAGATTCTATTGATTTCGATAAGATGACAAATGAGATATCCGAAGTTATCAATGACCAGTTCAAGAATGTGGATCAAAGCGTTCTTGATGGCATTAAAGATCAGGTAACAAAAGAAACTGAAAAAATGTTAAAGAATAAATTAGGTTTCTAAAAATCAAAATGGGTACCTGGATAATTTCTGGGTACCCTTATTTTTTAAAAAAGGAGACATTGGGCAAATGAGAAGCTTTCGCGCAAAATCAGCGTTCAAGCATTCCAAACCTAGCCGGAAAGGAGTGCCTAGCTTATGAAATGGAACTACGATGATTCTATAAGAGATGAATTTAGCAAGGGACCGCATAGAGATATTCTCATAGTTCCTCATGCTACATATGTTACTCCAGTATCTGGTGGGCCTCCTGAAATAAAATCTAAGGTCCCTCAGTATATGTGGATTCCAATGCCTGTACCGATATGGGATGCTAAGGAAAAGAAGATGACGATTGTTACAATCCAACAGCCTTTTCCTAAGAAAGATCCAAGTACAGGTGAAGTATTAAGAGAAGATGTAGAGTGGGTTATCACGAATGATGATATTATTAAAGAAAAGTTTAAATATTCTCATTCACTTAATTCGGAATCCAACTTAACATTCTCTTCTTGTAATGCTGCAATGGTACAATTTACCATAAGAAATAAGAAACAATATATACAAGAATTAGATGAACAGGGCGAACCTACAGGAGAATATTACTGGGAACAAGAAATACCAAATTTACAAAACTATGAATTTGTAGAGAAGGACCCTGATGGTAATAGTAGAAAGATAGTTGGTGAATTATCTGGTAATGCTTGTATTAAAGTCTATACATACATAAATGGTGACTCAAGTACATTAATGTATTTAGGAATGTTCCAAGTTGAAGAAGATAAGATGGTTGATAATGGGTATAACCGTCAAATTACTGCATATGACTTCATGGCATTCTTCAGAGATTGCGACATATTCTATTGGTATAAGCATCTCTGGACAGGTATAAATAAACTGGACAATGACTTTGAAGACTATACAAGTGATAGTGATGAAGAAAAGAAGAAACCTGATGATTATGATGCTGAAGTTAACTGGGTAAGAAAACCGGCAAAAGATTTATATCCAAATAGAGATGGTAGATGGACTATAGGTGAAGCATTAAGGGATCTATTTGAAAACTTTGCGGCTTATGATATGATTACTTATGATGAGGAAGAAATCGAAGTAGAGGATCCGGATACTCATGAAAAGAAAAAAGTTAAGACAACTGTAGCAAAATTAGGTAATACCGTAACAAACCCAAATAACTATGGACGAAATTATGAAGAAGGAACTGGTTATACAGGATTAGGTATGCCTGTAATGTTAGATCCTGATTTATATGATAATACAAAAGAATATAGTATACCAACAGAACCAGGTGCAGATCAATATGAATGTTATGGTTACATGGATGCTTTAGATATTGAATTTTATCAAGATCCGAATATAATGAAGTCAGAATCTTTAAGTATGGGCAAATTCCTTGAAGATATTGGATTATTAGCTGGTAGATATCCTTATATCAGAACTGATCACTTACAAGATGATGATTGGTTTGATCCTGCAACTAAAACAGGAAATCAAAATAGATATAATAATTATGAGAAATGTATTTTAACATTTAAACCTCTACCATCAAGTAAAGATGATAGCAAATTACCTACTGATCAAATGTTGGATAATACAGAAATCAGTAAAGGATTTAGTCATGAATCTTATACTGTTGATGATATTGAGATAGTTAAGATAAATTTCCAAGATAAAAGTAAGATTGAATATTCAAGACTTACGGCAAGTCAGAGAAAAGATAAGAAAACAGGTAATGTACAAACATTTACTTTTAGTGATAATATATTTGTTTCATACCTTGTCGAAAAATCTGATAATGAAGAAATTAAAAAGAAATTAGAGAATTATAAAGCATTAAAATTAAAGATATTTGGTAAAAACAATAAAAAAGGTAATATGAGTTCTACAGCATTATTTGCACAGGGATATTACAATATGAAATATAGAAGTTATGTCCCTTATGAACTTACAACCTATGCAGACCCTGTACGAGATGTCGGTGATAGAATAAAGATAACTTATACCGATGTCATCACAGGAGAATATGTAAGCTTTTTCTCATATATTCTTGAACGAGAAATGAATGGTATTCAGAAATGCCTGGATACTTACAAAGCTCAAGGTGATGGTCTTAATCCAGTATTTAGTAATTACCAAAGCGGTTCAAAGTATCAAAGTGGTTCAAGTTATGCTGCAAGTTCTTTCGGTTATAATGCTGTATATAGTGGAACTGGTTCCGGTGGATCAAGTGGCTCTGGTGCATTAGGAATTACTCCAAGTGACTTAGTACAGTATTGGCGAAACTTTGGTATAAGACTCTTAGATGAACCTAGTGACTGTCAAGCGAAGTTTGTTAAGGGAAGTGAACAAGGAGATCCTACTGCAGAACATTATATATACAATATAAGTGGTGGTGAAACTAGTAGTATTAAAGATGGTAATACTACTAATCCAATATTATATGAACCTGGTGATGGTACTGGTACAAAGGAAGCGACTGTAACTGCCGGTGATTATGTTGATTGGGTAGAAGATTATCAGCACGATGATCTGATAGTACCAAGTTTTATTGACTATCCTTTATATGTTTATACATTAAATAGTGAATGGAAATATGTTGGTAATGGCTATACAATGGGAGATGGCGGTTGTAATTTTTATGATAGTTCTAATGCTGAAATTATATTAAGTGATGGAACTATTGTAGAAGATGATACTGATATTGAAGGTAAAGCAGATGATACTCTAATTATTAAATTAAAATCTGGAACTCCGTATTATAAATATAGATATACTAATACAAGTTTTTATAGATATGCATCTGAAGATTGGGGTTTACCTTATACTACAAAAGAAGAATTAACAACTTCTGCAAGTATAAAAGTTGAACCTGGTGATACTATATGGGGTGCCGGGCAATGGTATTGTATTTATCAATATCCAGGAGTATGGGTTATTGCAGGTCATTATCCACAACTAGATATTCCAGTAACACAAACAACTAAAAAATACATCTCACTCAAATGGTCTGATCCTCAAGATATTATAGACTGGAAACCTACACCTGCAACATGGGAAGGTACAGTAATTGTAAGGAAAGAGAACTCAGCACCACTTCATAGATGGGACGGAGAAAAAGTTGTTCGTACTACTACAAGAGATAAGTATAAGACTAAAGCATATAAAGATGAAGATATTAAAGCAAATAAAGTATATTACTATGGATTCTTTCCATATTATACAAAGATTGCCGATCCTGATCATCCTATAAGATTTTATACATTCACTAAGTCTATTAGAGTTGAGACTGGTATAGTTGCTCATCCTGCGACGATTACTAATTTGATAGTTTCTCATTTGGAGATTACTGTAGTATATGAAATACCATCTATTGCTGCTGGAGTAAAATATAAATCAGTTACATTAGTTGGTAAAAAGAATGAAGCACCGGTTGACGAAACTGATGGTGATATTATTTTACCATTGGAGGAATCATCTACTCAAGCAGTTATTGATGGTCTTGAACAAACTACAAGATATTACTTTATAATATTCTCTAAGGATACTGATGATGTTGTAGTATCATCTAATTGTATGGATGCTATGACTACATATCCTCCAAAGATATTTGCTGAGATTATAGAAACTAGAAATGATCCTTATGATAGTGATTTCTTTACAGAGAGTATAGAAGCTGTTGGAATGCCATCAGAAAGTAATTTCTTTACTGAAATTATTAATGTTACACAAGGATAAAAAGGAGGCGTAATATGGACGGAAATAGCGGTATTTATGAAATACATGAGACTAAAGAAGAAGAAGAGTGGGGCGAAGAAGTAGTCTTAGAAAGTAGAGAACTTGATCCTACTGGTTTGTTTATTGAAGAGATACAAGTAAGAAGATTGGGCGGTGGTAATAATGCTAACTGATAATTTTTTAAGATTATTTAGTAATACTATGCAAAATCAATTAACAGCATATCAAGATTGCGGTGCGGGTAGCTATGGCATTTATCAAATGAATGAATTAATTGGTTGTAATGATGTAATTAGAAGAGGAAGAGATGATACCGGTTCAAGAGCATTAGGTTGGTATGTAATGATTGGGACTGGTAATACAACTCCAACAAAAACCGATATACATTTAAATAATATTATTGATTTAACCCCAACAAGTACATCTTTAGTTGTAGGTACTGATAATATTTTGAAAAAAGTAATACATAAATTTACTAATACTACGAATGATGCTTTAGTTATAAAAGAAATTGGTTTAGGATATGGTGGTAAAGTGCATGCGTCATGGCCTAATAATTATTTTATGTGTGCTAGAAAATTATTGGATACTCCCGTAACAATGCAACCTGGGGAAACATATCAATTTTCTTATACAATAGGAATTAAATCAGGAGGTTGATAATATGGTATTACATAATTTTGCTTATTCATTTGGTGGACAAACTTTATCACAAGTTTCAACAAGATTAGATTATGGAGCTTCAAATGTATCTTCAATGACAGATGTAAATATGGCTAGTATATGGAATATATTTGCTGCAGCTGGTAGAGATAGTACTAATTCTGCTCATTTATATTTAGGCGTTGGTAGTGCTACAGATAATGTTACATATGAAGATACTAGATTACATGAACCAATTACAAGTTTAACAGTTGTTTCAGCATCACAGGTTACAGCAAGTGGAAGAATTATAAAATATGTAGATACTACTTTTAGAAATGATACTAATGCTGTAATTGGTATAAATGAAATAGTATTTGGATTTAATCTTTCTTCAAATGATAAACGTTGTGGTTTTATTATTGCAAGAAAAAGATTGTCACAAACTATTAATGTTAATCCTGGTGAAGTATATTCTTTATCTTATAGTATACTTTTAAATTAATTCAAAATGGGTACTTAGAATAATCTCTAGGTACCCTCTTTCTTTTAAAAAGGAGAAAATTGGGCAAATAAACCCATCACAATCTTATATCGAAAGGAGATTTCTTACAAGATGAGATGGAATTATAATGACGAATACAGAGACGAATTCAGTAAGGGACCTCATAGAGACATCTTGATAGTCCCACATGGTACTAAGGTAACACCTGTAGCTGGAGGACCTCCTGAAATCACTTCTCGAGTTCCTTTATTTAATGATGATGGAACACCTCAGACATCTGGTGGTCATTTTGTTATGTCTGATGTTGATTGGGTTATAACGAATAAAGATATTGTGAAAGAACAGTTTAAATACTCTTATTCACTTAATCCTGCAGAGAATATAACATTCAGTTCTGCATCATCAGCTATGGTACAGTTTACCATAAGAAATAACAAAGAATACAATCCCGATACAGATACTTGGGAATTAGATATACCTAACTTACAATATTATTCATACTATGATAAGAATAATAATTTAATAATAGGTGAGTTAGAAGGAAATTATATCATTAAAGTTTATACTTATATCAATGGCGATTCATCTACACTCTTATGTTTAGGAATGTTTCGTGTTGAGGAAGACAAAGCAGTAGATAATGGATATAACAGACAGATTACTGCTTATGACTTCATGGCTACATTCCGTGATATGGATATATTTAATTGGTATAAGAGATTATTTGATGGTATAAATAAATTGGATAATGATTATATCGATGCTACAAATAAAACAGGCGAGGAACAAAAGAAACCTGACAATTATGACGCTAATATTAACTGGGTTCGTAAACCATCAAAGAAACTTTATCCAAATAGAGATGGTAGATGGACTATTGGTGAAGCATTACAAGATCTTATAAATAATCTAGCAGCATTTGATATGATCGTATGGTCTGATGATGGAAAGACTGCTATGGTCGGAGGCACATCTACGAATCCTTCAGCTGTTGGTAGAGATTATGGCGAAGGTTGTGGATACTCAGGATATGGTATGCCAATAGTAATTGATCCGAATATATTGGATAGTAATGCTAAACCGTATACTCCTACAGAACCTGGTGAAAATGAATATGAAGAATATGGATACATGAAGATTCTGGAATTGGAATTTTATCCCGATCCAAGTGTATTAAAGTCTGGATCATTAAGTATGGGTAAATTCTTAGAGGATATTGGTATATTAGCTGGTAGATATCCTATGATCAGACCTGATAAGTTAATAGAGGATGAAACAGCAGATTACTTTGATCCAAGAACTGTTACTGATCCTAAAAAGACAAGATACAATACTTATGAGAAATGTATATTAACATTCAAACCACTTCCTACAAGTAAAGATGATAAGACAGATACTGGTATACCTAAATTACAACCTGAACAACAATTAAGCAATCACGAAATAGTTAAAGGTTTTCAGCATGCATTATTTGATGTAAAGGATGTTATGATCGTCAAAATAGGTATGCAAGATGGTGAGAAAATTGAATATAAGATATTAAATAAGACACAGAGAAAACAAGCTGAGACTAATGATTTACAAACATTTACTTTTAGTAATAATCTTTTCTGTTCATATCTTGTTGATTCAAGCGATGATGAAGAAATCAAGAAACTCTTACCTGAATATAAGAAAATTAAAGAAAAATTATTTGGTAAAGAGAAAGATAATCACAATATGACATCTGGTGCATTATTTGAAGATGGATACTATAATATTAAAAATCGTTCATATGTACCATACACATTAACAACATATGGAGATCCTGTGCGAGATGTTGGTGATAGAATACTAATTAACTTTGAAGATAAGATAACTGGTGAAAAGACTCAGATGTATACTTATATTCTTGAAAGAGAATTAAGTGGTATACAGAAGATGATGGATACATATAAAGCTAATGGCCAAATCACAAGTCCTGTATTCAGTAACTATCAAACTGGTAGCACATATCAAAGTGGATTTGGTATGAACATACAAATGCTTGGCTATAAGCATTCTTATGGTAAAGGAAGTGGCAGTAGTCAAGGTAAAATAGTTGGTGTCAGTCCAAGTGACTTAGTAAGTTATTTAAGAAATGTTGGAATTAGATTACTTGATGAACCTTTAACTGCTAGTGCGAAGTTTGTACAAGGTGGAGAAGGAAGTAGTACATATAATTGTTTAGCAATACAATCTTTTGAACATTCTGAATATCCAGATGCAACCGTATTATATGATGGAGATACCACAAATCCAATAACAATTTGTCCGCAAGATAGTTATGTATTACAAGAAGTTACTGCCGTAGAAAATGATTATGTTTCTAATAGTTGTAATTTTGTTGACAAAAATGAATATTATGATACTGAACATAATTGTGGTGCATATTCTTCAATGTATATTTATGATGCTAATAAATGGTTATATACTGGTCTTACTAATATATTAAATGATAGTAGTACAATTGCATATGAAACTAATATGATAAAAAATATTGATGAAATTTATCAAGGAAGTACTCAAAAGAATATACAAATAAGACGACGTATATATTATGATGATACTTCGGTTGATTATGCAGAAATAAATAAGTATAAAGTTGATAGCATTCATTCATGTTATGGAACATGGTTTGATTCTTTTGTTGGATATCAAAATTATTATTCCGAATCAGCCTTAAGCGAAGAAATAAATATTGAAGCAACATATGGCACATTAATTTATGGTTTAGATAATGCATATACTTGGATATATCCTGGTTTATGGGCTGAAGGAGATTATACAAGTTCTTATCCTGAAGATTCTGAAGTTAATATCAAAAAACATGTTGCTCTTAAATGGGAAGACCCTGGTGATATTGAAACATGGGAACCTACTCCAGCTGATTGGAAAGGAACTATTGTTATTCGTAAAGAAGACTCTGCTCCTAAACATAGATGGGATGGAGAAGAAATAGTAAGAACTACTATGAGTAATAAAGATGCTTATAAAGATACTGCATATAGAGATGAAGATATTGAAGTAAATAAAGTATATTATTATGGGTTCTTTCCTTATTACAAAAAGAGAGAACAAGATGGACATAATATTAATTTCTTTAGATATACTAAGGTTATAAAAGTAGAGACTGGTGTTATTACTTATGCACCTGTGATTGAGTCTATTACTGTAGATGGTGACAATGCAACTATAACATATGCAATCATTGCACCAGAAGGAGTGACCTATTCTTCGATTAAGTTATATGGTAAGATAGGTTCTGATCCAGCTTGTGATGATACAGATGATATTGTTGAAGATATTGATAGGAATGAGACAAGCATTGTTATTAGTGATCTTAGTTATGATACAGAATATTATTTTGTAATACAATGTGTTGATATGAATGAAGCTGAGACTAATAGTAATGTTATGGGATGTAATACAGAAAATCCTGTGCCACCTGATGTAAGACCTTATATTGAAAAAATAAATACAACTACTTGGGGAAATAATGCTCAACATTCATTATTATCTTATCAAAGTGCTAGTGGTAATTCGAGTGTATGTAATATTGAAGATGTTTATGCATATTGTGTACTCTCTGGAACATTTAATAATAATTATGATAAGAATCATTTTTATGTTTGTAATAATATTAGTATTATAATAATTACTGATCCAACAATACAAGTAACATATAATATTGATATGTCTACAACTCAAGATGTAATTGTATGCTCTGGTAGAACTGGTTTTGGTCCTTATACACAAAAAGGTAATTATACAAGTACAATGAGCGTATGGTCTACCGATAGTGTTACAACTACTGGTTATTGGTCTAATCAAACAGGTGCAAGTGGTTTTACTGCATCATTTAATAATATGACAGAATGTATGAGTTATTTATCAGATCATTTTAGACGTATTAATAGTTTAATAGTTGACGGTATTAATTGGATATAAAAATAATTAGTAAAAATCAAAATAGGGGTATCTAGGATTCTAGGTACCTCTAAATTTTTTAAAGAAAGGACAAATACAAGATGCGTTGGGCGTACGATGATAATACACGAGACTTATTTGGTAAGGGAATACATCGGGACATCTTGATAGTTCCTCATGCCACTAATGTTATAAAGGTTGCAGGTGGTCCACCTGAAATCACTTCTAAAGTTCCAGAATTTAAATGGAATGAGACAGGAGGAAAAGATCATACAGGACAATACGAACCTGTAAAAGAAAATGGACATTATGTTTATCAGGATGTTGAATGGACTATTACAAATGACGATATTGTGAAAGAGAAATTTAAATACTCTAGTTCATTGAATTCTGATGACAACTTAACATTCTCTTCTTGTAATGCTGCGATGATACAGTTTACAATAAGAAACAAAAAAGAATATGTTCAAGACGAAGAAACACAAGAATATTATTGGAAACCCGAAATTCCAAATCTATTCAAATATGAATACACACAAAAAGATGGAAATGGTAATACTCAGAAAATAGTTGGTGAGTTAATGTCAAATGCATGCATTAAAGCATATATGTATTTTAATGGGGATTCTTCTACATTAATGTATTTAGGCATGTTTAAAGTAGAAGAAGACAAATTAATTGACAACGGATATAATCGACAAATCACTGCTTATGACTTCTTAGCATGGTTTAGAGAAATAGATATTTTTTATTGGTATAAACACTTATTTGAAGGAATTAATAAATTAGGAAATGACTATGAAGATTATACCAATGATACAAACAGCAAAGAAAAACATACACAAGCTGAATGGGATAAGAACTATATTAGAGAACCTAAAGAGAAATGGACTATAGGTGAGGCATTAAATGACTTGATAGACCATTTTGCAGCTTACGATATGACAGTATTTGAAGAAGAAGTAGTAAATGAACAAACTGGTGAAAAGAAAAATGTAATGAAGTTAGGTGCCACCTCTACAAATCCTAATGATTATGGTAGAGATGACTATGAAGAAGGTAATGGTTATACTGGATTGGGTATGCCTATTATCTTAGATTCTAATGTTATGACTAAGGGTGCTAAACCTTATATGCCTACAGAACCTGGACCTAACGAGAAAGAACAATATGGTTATATGAATATCCTCGAATTGGAATTTTACCAAGATCCAAAGATAATGAAGTCTGAATCATTGTCAGCTGGTAAATTACTAGAGGATATTGGATTATTGGCCGGAAGATATCCTTATATAAGAACTGATGACTTTGTTGATGGTGATTATATAGATCCTAAGACTATTACACCTACTGAAGAAGAAAAGCATCCAAGTAAGTACATATGTTATGAAAAATGTATATTAACATTCAAGCCATTACCAAGTGCCGAAAATGATAAAAATGTTGATAAAGTTCCTGAATCTATGTTTGATAATCATGATATAGTTAAAGGATTCCAGCATGACTATTATCAAGTGCAAGATATTACAGTAATGAAGTTTGAATTAGATGATGGTACTGAAATAAAATATAGCAAACTAAATAAAAGTCAGTTAGTTGCTGAACAAAAATCAGAATTACAAACATTCACTATTACAAATAATATGTTTGCTAATTACTTAGTAACTAAATCAGATGACGATGATGTTAAAAAGATGTTAGACAAGTATAAAGTCATCAGAGAGAAATTATTTGGTAAAGATAGTACTGCTGGTAATATATCTCCTGATGCTTTATTTAATCAAGGATATAACAATATTCGAAATCATATCTACACACCATATCAGTTAACTACATTTGCTGATCCTGTCAGAGATGTTGGCGACCGAATCAAAATAGATTTTACTGATATGATCACTGGTGAGCAATCTCACTTTTATACCTACATCTTAGAAAGAGAAATGAACGGTATACAGGCAATGATGGATACTTATACTGCTAAAGGCACTATGAAGAATCCATTATTCACCAATTACCAAACTAGTTCCAAAGCAAAGAGTGGTGGTGATACTGGTCAAACTAGTGCTGACTTAGATATTATGACACCATTTGATTTAATTGAGTATATGCGTAACTGTGGATATAGAATGCTCGACGAACCCAGTGAATGCAGTGCGGTGTTTGCTAAGGGGACAGAACAAGATGATGGTGGAGAAACACATATATTTAATAATTTAAGTGCCAATCCTTATTATGCTCCAGATGAATATTATCCAAAAGATGGAGATACTACAAATCCTTATAAACATTGTACTGATTGGGGAGCTGATTATGCATATTACGAAGATGTTACTGCAAATATTGGCGATTATGTACAAAATTTAAATTATGATTCATCTGATAATCCAGATCCAGCAGTTCCTGGATTTAATGATAGTCCATTATATGTTTATACCTTAAATAGCGATTGGAAGTATGTTGGAGGACGATTCAATAACGTTGGTTGTAACTTTATACATAATTGCGCTGGAGATAGTGAACTAACCCTAGCAAATGGTGATAACTTCGAAGGGTCTACTTGCGATGAAGTAATTATAAAACCTAAAGATGGTAATACAATATATAGATCTCATATTAAAAATACTAATTTTTATGAATATGATGTTAATCCAAGAGAAGAAGATGAATATTATGAAGCTTCCGAAGTATTTACAACAACATCTGCCACAATTAAAGTTACTCCAGGTGACGCTATTAGTGCTCTTATACCATATAATCCATCAAATCCAGATTTAGATTATGGTATATATCAATATCCTGGCATTTGGGTTAAAGGAAGTGAATATCCAAAACTTAATCTTCCAATAACTATCAAATCAAAACCCTACGTTCAACTTAAATGGTCTGATCCACCGGATATAGATGACTGGGAACCAACTCCTGCAGCGTGGGAAGGAACTGTTATAGTTAGAAAAGAAGACTCAGCACCATTACACAGATGGGATGGCGAAAAGGTTGTACTGAATAAAACTCGAGATAAATATAAAACTAAAGCATATAAAGACGAAGACATCAAAATGGGTAGAACTTATTACTATGGATTCTTCCCATATTATACAGCTGATGATAGTGATCCTGAGCATCTTATAAGATATTACACATTTACTAAAGTAATAAAGGTAGAGACTGGTGATAACTCTATTGCTTCGACGATTGATTCAATTGATGTAAATGGTAATACCGCAACTATCAAATATACTTTATCACAACCTGATAGTGCATCATTTGCTAGTGTCAAAATTTATGGCAAAATTGGCTCTAACCCGAGTTGTGATGAGACTGATGATATTGTGGTTGATGCTGATCCAGAAGCTATAACCAAAGATATTCCGAATTTGGAATATGATTCTACATATTATTTCTGCTTAGTTACAGTTGATAGTAATGATGAAGAATTGAGTTCGAATGTTGTATCTGTATTTACTGGTGAAAGTCCTATTCCACCAGAATATGATTATATAACTAGAGCTGGAACATATAATGTAAGAGTTATTGATGCTAATCATGGTAAACATTATTATGATTTAACAGAAGTTCCATTTATTTGGAATAGGAGTCAATTAAGTAATCCATTTAATAAAAATTTACCATTTACATTATATTATCCTGGTGAAAAATTTTATAATTGGTATTATAGTACAATAACTGGTATAAGATTTTATGATACAGCTACCATTAACTTAACTAAAGAATCTAATGATAGTTATACTGCTTCATATACCGGTTTTAATTATAAACAAGGTATATCTCTTAATAATGGATATAATTATGTTAATAGTCATGGATGGACTTTTGAATCAGAAATAGGTGCTTATTTATACGTAAGTGATTGGTCTGAACAAACTCAACCGGTAACAATGACAACAAGTTTCAATAGTTTAAGTGGTGCACTAACATATATTGAAGAACATTTTCGTCACGTTAATGTATATGTAGATGGTATATGTTGGGTTACAGCAACTTAAAAAATTCACTTTTCAAAATAAGGAGGAAACAATTATGAGAATTAGTGACAAAGTTTATAACATTTTGAAGTGGATTGCATTAATCTGCATTCCTGCACTTGTAACATTCTTATCTGTTGTATTAGGTGTACTCGATGTAGATCCTAAGACAGTTAATGTAATCGTTACAATCATATCTGCTGTTGGTACTTTGATTGGTACTCTTATTGGTGTATCTACTAGTGCTTACAACAAAGAAAAGAATGAAGCCAATAAGATATTCGAACAGCAGAATATTACAAATGGTGATACAAAATGAACCCTATGATATACGTTGATGACAATAAAATAATAGAAGCTGAATAATTAATTCAAAAATTCGAAAAACTGCTTTTAATAAAGCATAAAATGCAAGTTCTCATAATATTCAAACTTAAAACTAGCATTCTAAAAACTGGCATTCTCATTTAAATTCGTATACACTATTCCTTCTGGGAAATCAAAATGGGTAGCTGGACTAAACTCTGGCTACCTAACTTGGTTTCCACACACTTTTCTTACAGAAAACTGTACTTTTCACTTCGTTCAAAGTAAAAAAAAAAAATGAGAGCAGATATTTCCGCTCCCATCTGTTTTTGTCTTATTTACATATTTCTCTCAATTTGTCCGTAAAATACATGTTAAGCGGACTCATTCCCTGTCGTTTTGCGATGGTGTTCTGTATTGCTGTAGTACACTCATCACAGACATCTTCATACTTAGTCTGATAATCAGGATTTGTATTCGATCCTAATACTAAATAAGCTTGATAATGTGTGTGACCAGTTTCACTAGCAAACATTTGTTTACCGCAAATATCACAAGTACATATCGTATCTGTCCTAACCATAAGTATCTCCTTTCTTGTTAAAAGATATTTTAATAAGTTCCTATATTATAAGACATAAAAATAGCGAAAATCTTCATTTATATAATGGAGGTGAATATAATGTTTAAAAAGCTTATAGAGCATACCAAAAAGAGAAAGAAGCAACTTATTGATGACAGAAGTCAAGAAGAAAAAGAAGTTGATTTTGAATGTGCAATGAAAACATTAGAGAAAATTAACTGGGCTAAAGAAATTCGAGACTTCATGAGAGCGTAATTTGCTCTCTTTCTTTTTTTTTAATATAAATACTTTCTAGAATGCCCTTGTAATGCACTACAAGCCTCATTTAGGCCTATTTGGTATATTCTTGGTATAAATCTATGGTTAAATATGAAACAGGCCTTAAAATCGATTCTGGTGCATTCTAGAGCTACGCTAAATTATTTGTCTACACTTTACTAAAGTAAACTGATGCCTAAATAGTTACGCTAAATTATTTGTCTATATTATAGCAACATAAACTATAAAATAAGGAGGAATGTATATGGATAAGAAAGACAAAATAGTACTTGGTATTGTTGGTTGTTATTTTGTTGGAAACTTTATTTATGCAATTTCAGAAAGATATCAGGAGAAGAAAAAAGAGACTAGAAGGGCAGAGCAGAGAAAAGCTGATTCTAAACGTCTATCTGATATGCATGACGAATTAGACGAAAGTTTCAAAGATATGCACAAGATATTACAAGAACTAAGTGAAAGACAGCAAAAAGAAAATACAGCAAGACTTGTTAGATGTTTATACGCAATAATTAAACAGAGAAAGACACTCATGAAGAGTGAAGAAGAATTTGTCGTTAAAATGATACGACATAACAAAATGTTTGAAGAGGAACTTAATCCTGAGAAAGCAACAGATCAGGAAATAATAAGATATTTAGAAACAAAATGTAATTTTGATATATTCAATGATATACCAATGCTTACAGGTGTAAAGAAAACATATCAGTTTTATTCACTGAAAGATTTGGGTATTGAATCAATCTAATTATATTTTAGGATAGCATCGAAATTTGGTGCTATTCACTTTTCACTTCGTGTAAACCACAGTTCTCACTATGTTCGGTCTGTTTTTCGCAAATAATAATGTCTCTTTTATGAAGGAGGTACAAGACATGAAAACTGATAAAAAGATTGGGTTAGTATTGTGCGGTATTTTCCTTGGTATTAGGGCAATTTATGTAACTGAGAAGCTAGAAAGAGAAAGAAAAAAAGCTGAAGAGATACGTAAACAGAATCTAATAAATCAGGGAAGACAATGTTTACACAATAACTTTTATTATGAGGAACCAAGTAATTGTACTGAGATAGTTAAGGGATCATAATTTGGTCCCTTAATTTTTCGCTAATATTTACAAGTATATTATAGGAGGTGAATAAACATGAAAGTAAAAAAACTAATCGGAATATTACTTCTTGGTTCATCAGTAGCTTATCTTTTAGGTGATTATATTGGAAATAAAGCAATTGGTAATGGCAAGGAAATTATAATTAAAAATATTGAACCTGAAGAAATGAAAGAAGAACCAAGTAATGAAGATTAATTAATGTTTAGAAATCAAAATGAGTAGGTCTTTATGGGCCTATTCGCTTTATTTTATGGTATTATTGTAGGAGGTAAATAATATGACATTTAATGGATACAGATTTAAATTATTACATGAAGACAATAAAAAAGAAATCACTATTGAAGCAAAAGATGTTGATGATTTATACAAGTATATGTATAATCAAGGTTATGAATACATCGGTACAGGCGATTTCTTAGAAAGAGTTTTTATGAAACAGAAAAATGGTGCATTACCAGATGTAATATTATTTGAACGTGAAGGGAGCTAATGCTCCTTTCTTTTTTCGCTAATATTTACAAGTGTATATTGGAGAGAAAGAGTCGAGTATAAAGGGAATTTATACTGTTAAATGGCCTTAGGAGCAAGTAGCGCACCCCCAGTATGTAAGGGCGCCTGGTATCTGTGAAGAGGAAACTCGAAGGGCAATACCCCAGTGTAAAAACTGAGCGTTTAGTTGAAATAAACTATAAAGTGGCGGTCCAGCATTTCTCTTCTATATTTTTTTAGTTTGAACATAGTAAGAACTACAGTTTTCTGAAAAGAAAAGTGTTCGCAAAAAACTAATACCCTATTATAGGAAGAGAAAGGAGGTATAATATTATGTTAGGAACAATTTTATTAACAATATTATTAACAATAGGTATAATTGCATTATTATCAATATTATTTGTTATAATAAGTTGGTTACCATTCATATTATTAGATATCGAATTGACAATTGAAAAGTGGCGTCGAAAGTAGGCGCTATCTTTTTTACTCCTAAATTAGAAAGGAGGATTTAATATATGAATGCAATTTATGAATTATTAACTAATCAAATGTTAGTAGCGAATTTAGATGATCCATTGGTAAATAAATTTGAAAAAATATCCGAAGGATTCCAAAATGGTGATTTTATAGCATCATTTTCAGATTTTATGGATATATATTCAAATTATAAAAATGGTGTAATTCATCATGAAAGAATTGAAAAGTTAAGAAACATAAAACAGAAACGTAAATTAAATCGTAACAAAAGAAATTGGAGAGTCTAGTAATAGGCTCTTCACTTTTTTCGCAAAATTTTATAAAAACTGATACCCAAACAACTTCGCTAAATTGTTTGTCTGTATTATGACAAATAGTGTCGTACAAGAAAGGATAGAAAAATGAAGATAATTTATAGGAGAAAATTTAAGGAATTGAGAAAAGAATATGCAGACCTTGGAGAGTTCAAGTTAGACATCATTGAAGAGATGGCAAGAACTAATTCAGGTTATTCAGAGCAGTATTCTTCATATGTAAATTCTTGTAAGATTAAAATTGATCTGGACAAGATTGATGATTTAACTCTGACAAGAGGTTGGGAATACTACCTTAAGTACAGGAATTTGTTATTAAAGCGTGAAAGCATTCGTGGTGGTGCAGCAGTAGCAACTATGGGAGCATTCATGGTTTGGTTTACAAAGAAGTGTATTGATGTTAGTAAGAACAACGCAACTCTTGAAGAGGAATACAAGCGTGGCAGATCAGATGTTTACAAGGATATCGAGGAACATTGCAGGGATTGTAACTGTGGAGATTCTTGGATTGGAGATACATCCGATGGTAAGCACATGATTCTTAGGATCTCCGATGAGGAGACAGAAGACTATAAAGAGTTTCAGGAAAGTTTAAAGGAACTTGACGAGTACGATGATGAGATCTAATTAGAAATAATTGGAAATCAAAATGGGTAGTAGAGAAATCTGCTACTCACTTTTTTCAGATTGAACGAAGTGAGAACTGCAGTCTGAATAGAATGAAAACTGACATCCAAACAGCTACGCTAAATTGTTTGTCTATATAGTAAGAACTAATGTTAAGCACAGAAAGGAGAATAACATGATTGTTAATTTCACAAATTACAGAAGTTACTCGAAAATTGCTTTAAGGTCCGAGGACATTAGCCGCATTGAAGAGGATTATTTTCATGCAGTTATTGTTATGAAGTCTGGAGAGCGTATTCCGGTATCGGAGTCGTTTCGTGAAGCTAGTGAAAGATTCAATAAGGCAGTATTAACAGAAGGTACTGAAGTAGGAGCAGAAAAAGCTATTGAGGATCGAGAGAAGGAAATTCGTATGAAGAAGTTATATAATAAGGTTTCAAACCGATTAAATAACGGATATCGAATTTAATAATCTCTATTCAAAAAGGGGCGTAATTTGCTCCTTTTTACTTTTCTCATCATACTCGCATTTTTTTATACCTATATATTGAGTGGAATAGGACTCGCACAGAAAGAGGTATAATATGAAGAAGAATACTGAGAAGAAGAAGTTAACAAAGAAGCAGGTAGTTAAGGGTTTAGTAATTACAGCAGTAGCAGTTAATTTGATCGGTGTACCTTTATTAACATTTGAGTTATATAAGGAACACAAGCGGAATAAGCAGCTGAAGGAATTATTAGCAGATCTTACACCTGTTGATGAGACAGCTTCAGAAGACGAGTATTTCGAGGCATAATGCTTTTTGAGTATCAGAGTTAAACACAAAACGATTGGAATCAAGATATTTGGTTCCTTTCGTTTTTATTTAAGTTTTTGAATATCGTGAAAAAAGTGGCTTCTAATATGGAAACTAAATTCCAAAATTTTATCTAGGAGGAAAATAAAATGAAGAACAAAACAAAAGGATTTATTGAAGGATTTATAACAGCACCCTTGGTGGCACTTGCAGGTTATTTTGTATATAAGACAATTAAGCCTGATTACCTCAAGGATTATGAAGAAGATACAGATTTTGATGACTTCAGTGATGACATTGATGATTTGGACACATTTGATGATTTAGATGATATTGAGGAAGAAGAGAAAGAAAGTACAGAAGTCAGCAATGACGAAATAAAAGAATAATAAAAATCAAAATGGGTAGTGGAGAAATCTGCTACTCATCACTTTACAAATGTAAACTGATATCCAAACGCGAAAATTTACTCAACACTTTACAAATGTAAACTGATATCCAAACGCGAAAATGTTTGTCTATATATTGGAGCGGAGGCTCCTTAAATTTTATATTTTGGGAGGATTAAGTGTATGAGTAATGCAGAATATGTGAAATTTGACGAGCAGAAGTAAATAACTTTAAGGGAGTATCAAAGATATTTGGTACTCTCTTCACTTTTAGTTTGAACATGGTGAGAACTACAGTTTACTGAAGAATGAGGTAAAGTGAGGAGGAATAATATGAAAGAAGAAAAGAAAACTAAATTAAAGAAAATTTTAAAATGTACAGGTATTGCATTAGGTAGTGCTGGCATTATGTATTTGATATGTAAGTATTTGCCTGACCCTGTTGAAAAAGATGAGAAATCTGCAGAGTATGAAAGAGGCTATCACAATGCGTTGGTTGATATGGTAGATTATTGTGAGAAGAATGGCAAATCAGTTGTAATCGAGAGAAGAGATTCACAAGATAAACCATATTTAGTAGCAAATTTAGTAAGTGAGAAACCAGAGAACGCAGTAGATTATCCTTATTTAATGTTTTGAGGTAATATATGAATAAACGTTTAGTAAAAGTAGGCATGGTCATAGAATGTAAACATGCTCCAGATGTAAAGTATTTAGTTACAAAAGTAGATAAGAAATTAAAAATTATATATGTCATTGGTAATATGTCTCTAAGTTTTAGAAAAATACCTATTGACATATTGTATTGTTTTAATGTTTATGGTAGATATACAAAAGAACAATTAAAGGAGATGTTTGACCAGTGACAAGAACCTATAAACTATTCAAAATAAGTAGTAATAAAGAAAAACTTGTAAAAGAATATCCTACAATGCAAGAAGCTACTTACAAGGTTAAAAGTATTCTTGGATTAAAGGAATTTCAGAAATGCCAGTATATTCCTTTATATGACGGTAATTTACAAGTTGGTATGGAATTTATACAAGACGGTAAAAAGATATTTGCGATTAGGAAGGAGATCATATGGCAGAACGAACAAATGTAAATACTGGAGTTTGCGACTGAAAGGAGAAATAATGGGTCTTAACATAATAGAACTTTCTGATGTAATGCAATATATTGATACAATAGAAGATAAAAGAATACATGATTTATTACATAAAATGCGATTTGAATACAGTGAATATACTGAAATTGGTACAGTAGAAGATTGCAAGAACTATAAAAAATTATGTGATATACCAATGAGTCAGGTAAATGTATTATTACAAATGTCTAATAAAACATTACTTGATGAAATACAAGCATTAAATAAAGAAATTGAAATGCTAAAAATATGTAAAGGTAATTCTCCTCGTAAAAATTATAATGCACAATATTATGAAGAACATAAAGAAGAAATAAGTAAAAAGAGAAAAGCTAAAAGAAAAGAAATAAAGGAGAAATAATGGCTAATATAATTGATAAACTTATCGAAAGATATAATGACAAAGTTATAAATATATTAGGAAGTGAGTATACTATTGTATTTAGGTCACATAATGACGATGACCAATTAAATGATTGTGCTGCATATTGTTCTTATCATGAAAATATAATAGTTCTTGATTATGAATCAAAAAATTATATTGGTAAAAGTGATTTATATATAACTAATTGTATTAAACGCGCATTACGACATGAATTAATACATACATTTTTGGATGAATCTGGTTTATTCTGTAATGCAAATGCTTTTAAAGGTCCTTGGCCAGTGAATGAAGAAATGGTAGATTGGTTCGCTTTACAAATGCCAAAGATATTTAAAGTATTTCAAGAATTGGATTTGTTGGATAATGAGTAAGTTCGCTAATTTAAATGCTTCCTAATTGAAAGGAGGACTTAGTTATGGACAAAATAGAAAATGATTATATTACAGTTTGGGATCCAATAAGAAATAGAACTATATTGATTACCAAAGAGGATTGTAAAAGATTTCAGGAAATAAATAAAGGTCTTGAAACTGAATGCCCAAATTTTGAAGCGAAGACAAAGGAGCAGTAATAATGGCTCCTTTCTTCTTTTTCGCTATAATATATATTCTCTTTATAGGAGCTTATAGTTAAGTTTAGAAAGGAGAATATTATGATAATGCATAAAACAACTTATAAGTGTGACATTTGTGGAAAAGAATCTGAAAAACAATCAGAAATGAATGGAAACATAACCATAGATTTTGAAGATACATCATTTAATGGTTATACCCATGATATTGAATACAAGCAGGTTTGTCCTGAATGTGCACACAAAGTATCTGGTTTTATTGTAGATTTAAAGATTAAGAATACTCAATGTATAAATATGGAAGAACTTGAGCAACTTTGTGATGAATAACATCAAAATGGGGTAGTGACAGAATATGTTGCTACTCTATTTTTTAAAGGAGAATAAATATGAGTGAAGTAATTGCAATAGAAACAGTAACAGAAACCGTAACACATGAAATAAAAATGATAAATGCTCTTAAATGTGATGTATGTGGTAAAGAGTTTACAGGAAAATATTGGGAATTAAATACTTATCATCACGATTGGGGTAATGATAGTATTGATAGTAATGAGTATTTTGATTTATGCAGTGAGAATTGTGTAAGAACAAAACTTGAAGGATATTTTAAAGAATGTAAACATAGTATTACTCAGCACTTTGATTTATCACAAGAATTATTTAAACCTCATAAGGAGAATTATTTATGAAAATAATTATTGATACTGATAAAATAGATGGTTTTAATAATTTACAAGATATTCCAAAAAATTGTAAAGAATGCCCTTATAGAAATGATATTCCTAGTGATAGTACAGTCGATTGGGATTGTGATTTAATTGGATATGGTTATAAATATAATGATGGTATTAGAAAAAGAATAAAAGATTGTCCTATTATTGAAAAAGTAAATTAAAGGAGAATACATAATGATAGATGAAACATTTGATAATATAATTGGAGAAATCAATTTTGCAGAAGATAGTACAAAAAATTTTGAAAACAGTTTAAAAATATTACGCTATAATATTAAAGAAATGAAAAATAATGGTTTCCTTTCTACAAAAGATATTTATAATTTATTAGATGATTTTCAAAAATATTTAATATTTGATAATGAAACTAGTACTATAGATACTAGAGTATTAACAAAGCAACGTATGGTATACAAAACTAATGATATTGAAACATCACGAGAAGCATTAGATTTCTTTGTCAAAGCATTTAAAGAAACTATGGAATTTGAAGTAGAAAAAAGAGGAATCAAAAATGAGTGAATTCTTACAAGGTCATAGAGCACCTGATTTTTATATTGATTGGGATTTACCAACTTTTTCGCATGATGAAATAGATGAAGCAATAAGGGGTGCATACAAATTAATGCAGTATCCTTGTTATTTTGCTAGGAATCATCGTAATAAACGAATAAATAAGAAATGGCATAATAAGTATGGTATCGCAAAATATACTGAAAGAGAAGAAAGATATTTCAAAAATCATAATAAAAAACTTATTTATGTAAAGGAGTAAACATAATGCCAGATAAAGATCTATGTGGAACTTGTGCACATTTTAACAAAGATAATATAGTAACAGATAAATGGTTAGGCAGTATACATGTATGTGACAAAAGTCATATATGTGAACCATGGAATTTACATGATGGTTGTGAAGATTATGTATTAAATGTAGGTGAATTAAAACCTTGTCCATTTTGTGGAAATAAAGATATTACAATTGAAAAAGTATCACATAATGTAGGAATGGATGGAAGTTATGATAACTGGTTAATTAAATGCGGAGTATGTTTCGCAGAAATGAATATTCCAGCAGATATTTTTTATGGAAGAGAAGGTTATACAAAAGAAGAAGCTATTGCAATGTGGAATTGTAGAAAGGAGAAATAAATATGGATTATAATGATGAGATACATTCAGATGATTGGCATACAAGAGAAATACCAGATTCGCCAGTATGTATTAAAATAATCTCAGCAAAAGAAGCTAATGCTAAAACTATTAAAGCATTAAATGATTGTGCAACAAAAGAATTAAATAAAATAATGAGTGGTATTCATAATACAGCAAATGAAGGGTATTTTACTTATGGCGGTGATGGCTATTTAAATGAAATCACTAAAAAAAGACTTGAAGAATTAGGTTACAAAGTTGAAACCGGCTCGCAATATAATGAACCATATTATTCTATAAGTTGGGAGAAAGCAAATGAATGAAGAATATAGTTGTTTGGTCTGCAAACATTTTAATCCAGATAATATAGAAATAGATCATCATAACGCTATGTTACGTTTTTGTCAAAATGATGGTACCAAATTAAAATCTTGTCGTAAGTTTAAATTAAATGAAGCAAAATATAATGCAAAAAGATTTGTAGAGGGGTAACCATAATGCCATATTACAAGAAAAAAACTTATAAAAAAGGATATAATAAACAGCCTACTACTTATACACCATGTCCTGATACATATGCTTATCACGATATAGACGAGCATAAATATGAAATACTTGGACAAATAGCTTATTGGCATGTTGAAGATTATCGTTATGTTATACCAAATAATAATGTAAAACCTGGAGAAATTAATATAGTTATGCCAGATGTTTGTAATGGTAATACAATAAAGATATACGATACCGAATATATTGTAAATAATACGGAACAGTTTGTAAATGAATTTGGTGTAGCAATGAATCCAAATGATTGTAATAACTTCAAATATGACACAGTTAAAGTTGAATCAATACCATTTTATTAAAAGGAGAAAATAAATGACAGATGAAGAATTATATGAAATAGCAAATTATTTTATAAATAAAGATACATGTATGCATGCTAATTATTGTAAAATTGATTTAAAAGAAATGATTAAAGAAGATCCTCAGAAAGTAATAGATGATATACAAGATGAATTTCAATATTTATTAGGTATATGCGGTTGTGGATGTACTGATGAGGTATATAAAGGAATATATGCTTTTTTAAATATTGTAAATAACAAAACAAAGGATCCGCATAATAAAGAAAAAGCAGATCAAGTATATAGTTGGATAATAGATAATTGGGAAAATTATTTTATAGCAAATGTTTTGGATGATAAAGGATTATTAGATCATGGTACTAGTATTAGATGTTGTTGGATTACAGAATTGGGTGAATGGTATTTAAAGATATTTGACAAATCTTGTAAGGAGGATTAAAAATGGCTCTAGCACATGCACAAAAAGATAGTTTTTATACAAATAGTTATGGCGAAATGATGTCTCTTGATAAGTTTGCCTTAGCAGAAAGAAGATTAAAAGAGAAAAAGAAATTACTTGAAGATGTTCAAAATGAGTATGATTTACTTGAAGCAGATGCATTTAGAACATATAAGAAAGAAGTAATATATTTACTTTCATTAAATCCTGCTCTTATTAACAAAGCAATGAAATGGTTAAATATGCTTAAAAGTAAAACAATTAAAATTGATAAACGTAAGAAATATGAAGAAAAAGTTATGTTTGAGATTCTTACAGGGGATTTACGAAAGTTATTAGGTTATAAAGATATTGAGATTACAAATATAACAGCATATGGCTATGAAGGTTATGCTTATGGTATTTACTTTAATTGTATGAACCATAAATTTGAACTATATGTACCAAATATGGATGTAGTTGACATAAAGCATTACAGAGACTATAAAGAATATGCTTTTAAATTAGCATTATATAATTGTGACAAACCAAATATAGCAGAAAGTTTTGGAGCAACATACTTTGAATCAGAATTAAAAGATATTTTCGAGAAATGGTTAATTGATAATAATGTAATAGGTGTAGCATCATTACCGCAGGAGGTGGAATAAATATGGATTATAATGAATTGAAAGGAGAAGTATAATATATGAGAGTTATAACAGCACCTGAAAAATATATAAGACAACCTAATGATATAACAGTATTCTTAGCAGGTGGTATTACAAATTGTTGGGAATGGCAGGATAAAGTAATTGAGGCATTGCAAAATAAAAAAGAAGTAGATTTGAATAATCTTGTAATATTTAATCCAAGAAGAAAAGATTTTCCTATAGACGATCCTAATGCAAGTTATGAACAAATAAAATGGGAATTTAAAATGCTCGAACAATGTGATATTTTCTCGATGTATTTCTGTGCAGGAGAATCAGATCAACCAATTTGTATGTATGAACTTGGTAGAAATATTTGTAGAATGCAAATGAGATTTCCTACTGATTGGGATATAAGATTAATTATTACATCAGAATATAATTACAAAAGG
>Ga0247608_10000123_pt1 | contig 147706 bp, 114 predicted proteins | sample 176DNAGHGlowgp2_FD_193490 | JGI IMG/M metagenome (GOLD analysis project Ga0247608, IMG submission 193490) | Sheep rumen microbial communities from Palmerston North, Manawatu-Wanganui, New Zealand - 1766 DNA GHGlow gp2 | ecosystem: Host-associated > Mammals > Digestive system > Stomach > Rumen...
TATACATTCGCCAAATTGCCCCTGGTGTTAAACCATCGTCACCTCCTAAGGCCATAACATATCCGGGACGGACCTGGTTAAGGACATATTCGAAATTATCCCTCATACCCAAATGATGCTCATGTGCAAATAATCGTATCCTTGAGTCTATCGACATAAGCCCTCGCACGACCTCTACTGAGTTATCATCACTACAGTCGTCAGAAACGAGTATCTCCAAATTTGGATAATCTTGCATCATACATGTCCTAACAGTATGATAGAGGTATTCCGCACGATTTTTTTGCGGAATAATAATAGAAAAAAGCGGAAAATTCTCCATATTATTTGATTATTCTTTCTTTTATTTTTTTTACAAACATTAATACTACCTGTTTTTCATCTTCGGTTATACCGAAAAGACAAACCAGAACCAGAGACAAAAGTAATGAAGTAAGTGTTACACTAATGATTCTCAAAATAGCCAAATCGATTAAACTGTGAATGAAAAAGGAAGCGACAAGTACAATACTTGCGATACCTAAAGCAGGCACAACAAATCTCAGTACATATTCCCTATATGTAAACAAAGGATACAATTTTTTCAAACATACTAATCGCATAACATGTGACAGTAGCATCGATAATAACATAGCATAATAACCAAAGTACGGATTTAATCCACTCTTAAAAAGAATATATGCTAACACGGGGCATAATAATGTAAACAGTTCGACTTTAAGATAAAACTCCTTAACTTTACCAATAGCTTGAATAATAATTGTGATTGGATTACCTAAAACAAGTATTATAAAATGAAGAATAATCAACCTTGAAAAATTAATAGTCTGGCAATCTTCTACTTTTAGCCAAACTTTCAAAACCGTGTCCATTTCTAAAACTAATGGAACCGCCAAAATTAGTAAAGAATAGAAAATGAATTTATTGCTAATACTGAACAATTTCATCAGGTAACCATTATTCCCTTCCGAATACGATTTTATCATAGGTGGTCTCAAAGCAGTAATAAAACTATTAGAAAAAGCAGTTAACGCACTACTTATCTGTAACGATATCGCCCTAGATGCAGTTACAATGGGGCCAAAGAAGACATTATATAATATAGTCATTACCTGATTCATACCGACGCCAGCGATAGAGCCAAATAGCGTCCAACTCGAATAAGAGATAACTTCTTTGTGCATCCCGCTTTTTTTAAAAGGATGATAGACACACTCACTGAAATTAACTCTCGAATACCAATGATAACAGATAGCAAGAAACAGCTGTGCTATAAAATTAGTTGCCGCATATAGTATTAGGACATCTCCTTTTAGTTTTGTCAACAATAGGGCAAAAAACAACTTTAATACATATTCAATAGTAGTAAATAAGCTATATGCCCCTATTCTCTCATGTGCCAGAATTGCGGACAAGAATGGCATTGAGAGCATTGTAATAGCAAAGGTCAATAAGGAATATTGGTATGTCCAGTTACTTGCAACTATACGCGATACAGGAATAACCAACTTTGTATTTACAAACCACAATCCAATAGTTTCTCCCAGTAGAAATAATAATACCACAAAGAGGACATATACATCAAGACTAACTGAGAATACTTTATTCAACCCAACACTATCCCTGCTACCTAAATAAAACGAATAAAACCGTTGTGTTGCATTGGACATGACACTATTAATACTATTCAAAATAGTAACAACACCAGCAACACTACTAAAAATTCCATAGTCTTCAACACCTAATGCTAACAATACAACTCTAATGGTATATAAATTTATAACCATTAGAATCAACATCCTAACATACAGTAAAAGTGTATTCTTTGCTATTCGACCTGATTTAGACGATTCTCCTTGATTCATTTTATATTAACACCTACTTTGGTAGAACTTGAATAAATAATAGCAAAAAACCAATAAAGAAGGAAATAAGTAATAATCACAAGATTTCCCGTATCTGCGTATGGGAAAAGAGAGCCGCCTTGTATAGATATACTAAAAGCAAAATGTAGAATTATAAGTTTATGAAAAGGGTATTCTTTATTTATACATCTTGTACTGGATCTGACCCATATTGAAAACAATAATATTATAATAAAAGCTATTATAGGTCCAAAATCTAAACAGAAATCTCCAATATATGTAATAAAAACTTCATCGTTTATATGTAAACGAGGATATTTGGCTCTCCTCTCCATGAAATTTCGAGGCACATTGTCAAATTGTAGTATTCTTTTAAATAGCGGAAAAACCCTGTCGCCATATCTAATTCCATTATTATCAAATGCATATCTATCAAAATTCATTAAAGCTTCACCGCCATACCGATTAAAAGAGGAACCAATGCCACCTTCTCTATCTCCAAACCTACTTAAAGACATTGCCAAAAAAACAACAACAAAGAAAGAAGCAACGATAGTACCAATTAATCTGAATGTCTTCTTTGTCCTTTCACCTATATAATCTTTAAAAAAAAAGAAAGTTCCAAATACAAGGAGGCATCGTTTTATCATTCCGCCTCTTTGGCCAGCCGAAGCATACTCCAGTATACCAACAATAATAGCAATCCCCAACCCACATATTATTAGTTTATTCTTCTTTGGTAATGAAAGGTAGTAATAGAACAACAGTATCCCGAAGCCATAAAGCATATTGCCAAATATCGAAAAAACGTTTTCAATACCAATTCCTCCAGATGAAGTTTTATCTATCATCTCACTATACAATTCAGCTGCACCTTCATCCATAAATAGAATCATATACAGACCACGAGATAGATTCGATGCAATCGAACCTATTTGGAGGAGATAACATAGGATAAAAAACCAAGCGAAATAATTAAGATTAAAATTGGGAGGTTTTACCCTAAAATAATTTTTTGAATTATATGATAATATCGGAGTAAAAGATATTATTAAACATACAAAGAGGTATATCAGAGGAAATATCTGTATGTCAAAATCTTGGAAATCTGCATTTTCTATAGAACTCTTATCAAAAAAAAGTAACAATCCCAAAACTGCGTATACCAAATATAGAATTATAAGCACAGCACCCGCATCTATGTTCTTTTTCTTCTTGTAATAAAACCATAGAAAAAAAACAAAGAGTAGAATATAGGATAATAAAAAAGCAAAATTCATTGATTGTAGCCTATTTTACATCATTTAATTATGACAAATTCACTCTCATTTACATTTTTTCCAAATCATCTTATTTACAATCCCTACATAGCTTTGAATGAGTTTAATCACCTTAGTAGAAACATTGTCATCCGTATATGCAGGTACCGGACAAGCATCATCACCATTCTCGTGCATTGCTACGGTAAGTTCTACTGCTTGGCATACAGCCTCAGATGTTATGCTGCCAATAGTGAATACTCCCTTGTCCATAGCTTCAGGACGCTCTGTTGATGTACGGATACTAACAGCAGGGAAACCAAAGAAAGCGCCTTCTTCAGGAACAGTACCAGAATCGGATACAACACAGAAAGCATTCTGCTGGAGTTTGTTGTAGTCAAAGAAGCCAAGAGGCTTATGCTGAATGACCTTGTCATTGAACTTAAACCCTCTCTTTTCAATCATCTTCTGGCTACGAGGATGGCAGCTATAGAGCACAGGCATATTGTAAGTCTCTGCCATAGTATTCACAGCATTCATCAATGAGAAGAAGTTGGCCTCAATATCAATGTTCTCTTCACGGTGAGCAGAAAGAAGTATGTACTTCTTCGGTTCAAGGTTCAAGTCGTTCAAGACGTTCGAGGCTTCAATTTGAGGGAGCACATCTTTCAATACCTCTGCCATAGGAGAACCAACCACATAGGTATATTCAGGCTTCACACCAGTATCGAGGATATAGCGACGAGCATGCTCGCTGTAGCAAAGGTTAATATCGCTGGTTACGTCCACTACACGACGGATAACCTCCTCCGGAAGGTTCTCATCCTTACAACGGTTACCAGCTTCCATGTGGAAGATTGGAATTTTCAAACGCTTGGCAGAAATTACACACAGGCACGAGTTGGTATCACCAAGAACAATCACTGCATCTGGCTTTACTTCTGCCATCAGTTCATAACTCTTGGAAATGACATTGCCCATTGTCTGTCCAAGGTTGTCACCTACCACACCAAGGTAATAGTCTGGCTCACGAAGGCCAAGGTCTTTAAAAAAAACCTCGTTCAGCGTGTAGTCGTAGTTCTGACCTGTATGTACCAGTATCTGGTCAAAATACTTGTCTGCTTTCTTTATTATGGCAGACATCTTTATGATTTCGGGGCGTGTGCCCACGATGGTCATCAATTTTATTTTTCTCATGTTCTAAACTATTTGAATCTTGAGACGTGAAACATGAAACTAAAGAGCGTAATGCGGATAAAGCTCTTTATGTTTATAAATCCACTCTGCCATTTCAGCTACCATCTGTTCGTAATCGGGAACGCGGTAGTTGAAATCCCAGTTGGTACGCTTCAGACTCTTGTCTGCATTCACGCCCTCTACTGGGTTGATCTGAACACGGCCATCACGGAGATACTTATTGAAAAGCTTCAGTAACTCATACTTAGAAATGTCAGTATCTGGAACTGCATTCACCAAACCGTGAGCACGTTCTTTGGCCGCAGCTTCCATAGTTTTAGCCAACTGGTAGGTGCATTGACCGGTCCACATAGCCTTGGTGTAACCATTCACTACTGGATGTTCACCGGTGGTGTTGTTCATGAACCAGTTAAGCAGTCCAATGCCCTTAGGATTGATATCCGCTCCAACAATGGAGTTTCTCAATGAGAGATTCTTTTCATCATCCAATTCACCCAGGGCTTTACTACGGTCATAGAAGGTTTCACCATCACGCAAGTCATGCTCGGTGTAGCTACCCTTTTTGCCGGAGAAAACACAGTCAGTGGTCATGTGGATAACCTGGGTATCTGTTCCCTCTGTGGTTTTGGCAAGGAAATGCGGAAAATAGCTATTTAAGAAAGCTGCCAGTGCATGATTATTCTCTGCAAACTGGTTCAGCACACCAATGCAATTGATAACTGTGTCATAGTTACCTTCCTTGATAACACGACCAATAGTTTCCGTATCAAAAGCGTTACCAGCAAAACCTTTAATTAGTTTTGGCTCCTGGAGGTCAAAGCCATAAACCTCATGACCTTGCTCTTGTAGATATAAGCTGATGGTATGACCTGCCATACCGTTGCAGCCACAAATAAAGAATTTCATAATGCTTCTTGTTTTAATTATTCAGAACGGTAATCACGTGCTTTTGCACGAGGCTGGAGGCCAAGGTCTTCACGGATGAAATTGAGTTTCAACAGCAGTTCCTTCATACCTTCTACATCCAAGCGCTTGGTGTTGTGAGAGTGATACTCCTCAACAGTTTCTACTTTGTGGTCACCTTCCGTGAAGAACTTATCGTAATTAAGGTCACGGTTATCGCAAGGAATACGGTAGTAACCACCCATATCAATGGCCTTTGCCATTTCTTCGCGAGTGACTAACGTTTCATAGAGTTTCTCTCCGTGACGTGTTCCAATAACCTTCACATCTGTCTCACCATATTTAGGATTAATTTTAGCGTAGATTTGTTTTAAAGCCTCGGCAAGTACATCCAGAGTAGCAGCAGGTGCTTTCTGAACAAACAAGTCTCCATTTTCTCCATGTGTAAACGCGTAAATTACCAAATCCACTGCATCATCCAACGTCATCATGAAGCGGGTCATGTTAGGATCGGTAATGGTGATAGGCTTGCCTTCCATCATCTGCTCTACCCACAGAGGGATTACAGAGCCACGGCTAGCCATCACGTTTCCATAACGGGTGCAACAGATAGTGGTTTTAGCGCCAACACCAAGGGCACGCCCCTGGGCTATGGCAACCTTTTCCATCATAGCCTTTGATATACCCATAGCATTGATTGGGTATGCAGCTTTGTCCGTTGAAAGAACCACCACGTTTTTCACTCCGTGCGCGATGGCAGAAAGGAGTACATTATTTGTACCCTCCACATTGGTACGTACTGCCTCCATTGGGAAGAATTCGCAAGAAGGAACCTGTTTTAATGCTGCCGCAGAGAAAACATAATCAACGCCTTCCATAGCAAAGTCCACAGCCTCGCGCTGGCGGACATTACCTATATAAAACTTCACCTTATGAGCCACATCCCCTCGGTTTGCCTGCAGGAAATGGCGCATATCATCCTGCTTCTTTTCATCACGGCTGAGAATTCGTATCTCCTTAATATCACTGTCAAGGAAACGACGTAAAACTGCATTGCCAAAACTCCCAGTACCACCGGTGATTAAAAGGACTTTGTCTTTAAATACTGACATATTTTCAATGTTTATTAATTCATTATTTGTTCTGGCAGGCAGTATCGAACTGCAAACTCTCGTTCCACCAGTGCTGCCAGAGATCCTTAAATTTAGATATGATATACCCCATCTAACGGGCAAATGTTGTGACAATCTAAGATTACTTTGCCCTTCAATTTATCCCAATTCTGCTTGATGTGGTCGTGTTTCACCATAATGACCACCATATCTACCTCATCGAGGAACTGGTCAAAGTCCAGAATCTGGTTCTTGACAATCTCCTTCTTGGTGAAGAAGGGATCAAAGCTCTTCAGAGGACGGGCCAAATGGCGCTCCTGGATATCTATCATCTGGAGAGTAGGACTCTCACGTACATCATCTACATTCTCTTTATATGTCAAACCGTAGAGACCAACTTTGCGGTTGTCTGTGATATTGTGCTCTTCCATGATCTCATGAATACGCTCAAGCACGAATACGGGCTGGTAGTCGTTGGTCTTCATACTCTCGTCAATTACCTTAGCAAGCTGGGGATAGTCACCAACCAAGAACCAAGGGTCAACAGAAATGCAATGACCACCTACACCAGGACCAGGCTGAAGGATATTCACACGGGGGTGCATGTTGCAAATCTTGATTATCTCATACACATCCATATTATCATGACGGCAGATACGGCTTAACTCATTAGCGAATGCAATATTTACAGCACGGTAGGTGTTCTCAACTACCTTGGTCATCTCTGCAGTACGGATGTCGGTTACCACAATTTCGCCCTGGCAGAAGGTGGCATAATACTGCTTCACCTTCTCACCAATCTCACGGCTGTCAGCACCAATGGTGCGGTTATTATGGAGCAGCTCGTAAACCATGTTACCCGGGATGATGCGCTCAGGAGCGTGAACCAGATTGATGTCCTCACCAATCTTGAAACCGTTGGCCTCAATTACGGGACGTACAAACTTGTCAATGGTTCCGGGGCTGACAGTAGATTCTACGACTACGGTAGCACCCTTCGGACATACCTTCATCACTTCCTTGACGGCTGCCACCACGTAGCAAGCGTCCACCTTCTTGCTGAACTTGTCGTAAGGGGTTGGAACGCTGACGATGTACATGTCAGTCTTCTGATACTCAGTGGTGAACTTGATGCCAGCCTTAACGGCAGCAGCAAACAACTCATCGAGACCATCCTCCTTAAAGGTGGTCTTACCTGCGTTAAGAGTTGCAACAAGTTCCTTGTTGTAGTCTGTACCTATGACTTCCACACCGTGAGAAGCCATCATCAATGCTGTGGGCAATCCAATGTAGCCCAGTCCAATTACGTTAATCATATTGTTTAAAATTATTATTTGTCAAGTGTCGAGAGTCGAGAGTCAAGTGTCGAGAAACAGTATTTTTTGGAGGGTTGTGACTCTTGCATCTATACTCTTTTATTTATTTGTTTTTCTCTAAATAGGTGATAAGGTTTCGCAAACCACTTGCAATTGATTGAGCCTTATCGTGTAACTCCTAATGTTTTTCTGCTGTACAAAAGCCAAAGTCTTCACAGAGGTAAAGCATTGAGCGAACTTCAGAACAACTACCTTTTGCTATATTCAAGAAATTCACATATTTAGGATCAGAACCTGACTCATTGCCTTCTGCTATGTTGTTCATAATGCTTACTGCTGCACGTTGAATTTGGTCACGAAAGCCATAATCCTTGCAGTTTTTCATCATGGCATAAACATCATTCACAAAGACTCTAGCCTCCTGCCAAATGCGTAAGCTCTCAAAATTACGTTCTGCCATACCTCTTGACTCTTGGCTCTAGACTTGGTATCGGTCTGGCGTCTCGCCAGCGAGCACCTGAACGATACGGCTGCAGGCTTTACCGTCTCCATAAGGATTAACGGCCTTGCTCATCTTCTCGTATGCTGCTGCATCATCAAGCAAAGTACTAACCTCATTGACAATTAAGTCGTGATTTGTTCCCACTAGATGTACTGTGCCGCTCTTAAGGGCCTCAGGACGCTCCGTAGTGTCGCGCATCACAAGCACAGGCTTGCCAAGTCCGGGAGCCTCCTCCTGAATGCCACCGCTGTCGGTCAGCACCACAGTGCTCTTCTCCATCAGATAGACGAACTCAAGGTACTGCAATGGCTCAATAAAGAAGAAGTTGGGACGAGTGAGGTCCTCTCCAAACACCTCATGAATGGGCTTACGCACATTGGGGTTGAGGTGCATGGGATATACAAAGTCCACATCGGGATATTTCTCGCTCAAATCCTTCATGGCCGTTACCATGCTGATGAAGCCGTCACCAAAGTTCTCACGACGGTGACCAGTAATCAGCACCAGCTTCTTACCTCCGTCAAGACGGGTTACGTTGTAACCGGCAGTCTTCAGCACATTGATTTGTTCGTCGGCAAGAGCCTTGTCTGTCTTAAGTTTATCAACCACCATGTGGAGGGCATCAATCACGGTGTTACCGGTGACGAATATCTGGCCGTGAGCCTTCTCCTCCTGCAGGTTGTGCTCGCTGAGGGGTGTGGGTGCAAAGTCGTAGGTGGCAATACGGCCAGTAATCTGGCGGTTCATCTCCTCCGGCCAAGGACTATAAATGTTGTGCGTGCGTAAACCAGCTTCAACATGACCAACAGGAATCTGCTGATAGAAAGCAGCCAGTGCAGCAGCAGTTGATGTGGTGGTGTCACCATGTACAAGCACGACATCCGGCTTGCACTCCTTGAATACGTCACGCATTCCAGTAAGAACTCGTGCAGTTACGTCATAGAGGTCCTGACCTTGTTTCATAATGTTTAAGTCGTAATCCGGCTTGACATCAAAGATGGTCAAAACCTGATCCAGCATCTCACGGTGCTGACCGGTAACACACACTATAGTCTCAAACTCTGTAGGGTGCTTCTGGAACTCCTTCACCAGCGGGCACATCTTAATAGCCTCTGGGCGGGTTCCAAACACTAGCATTACTTTCTTCATATATAGTATTTTCTTTAGTTTCTAAAAAAGGGGCAAGACTATTAGGTATTGAACCTTTTTTTCTTTATGAGAGACCCTGATAAGAGCCTGCCCCATTTACATAACGATTTTTATATAGTGTCTCTCGACATGATTTCAGATTGCCTTAATAAATGCGCTTGGTGAACCTATCAAGTTACGATGATGGTACAATCCTAAAGATGGCTGATGGCTGAAGTATGATGTCTGATGTTCTAACTGCGGACGGAAAAGTTTCACTATCATTTCCGCATTACAGAAGCTACCAGAAGGCACTTTGCTCATCACGAACTCACGCAGGATGAAATTGGTTGCCGCCTCGTTAATCGTATCTCTATAGCCCAAAGGCTTCAGCCAAGCCCTTCATCTCCTCTATCGTATGAACATCCCCCTTCAGGATCTGCTCCTTCAGAGGCTCTGTTATTTCACGTATATTCTTGATTGGTGGCGATATAAATGGCATAGCAACCTACAACATTTAAAATAGTCTGAACATCTTTGTACTAACTCCGATAATCAACTGCTTATCGCTCACGCTTCTTCCACAAACCATGTCAGGGTGTTGATCCCTTCCCGTTTTTCGACGGGTTTCATTTGTTGTTAATGGGGCTGCGAGATTGTGAGCATAGTTGACTGTTTGAAAGTCTTTATTCGGAAGAAACTCTCTAGATTGTCTTATAAGGTTGTTGGTGTAATATCCTCCGTTATTGTCACCATAGGCACTTTCCCCAACCTGGCATGCATACAAAATGACCTGCTGAGGATCGGCCTGCATCATACGAAGGTCGTAGGCTTCTCTGATAGAACTTCTTACCGTAGCACTAAACATCCTTTCTTGGGCTTCATCGAACAACTCTATCTGAGATACACCTCTACAGCAGTCCAAACAGATAATCTGGCGTGGTGCAAGATTAAAGAATTCCTCTTCTCGAATTGTCTCTCCTCTTGGATTTAGTTCTATGTTGGTAGAACGCTTCCATTCACCGTGACCAGCATAAGCCACAAATACAAAGTCAGGATTATCTCCTGATACACACCTAAGAAGATTCCTTACTTCCTCTAATGAAGGATTTACCTTAGACTCAATCTCACCTTGGATCCAAGAGCCACCATTGGCACTTTGAAGGTATTTTTTCCATTTCTCCATGTCATGTTGAGCTCCGCTGGCATCATTATTACATATCAATATTGCTTGTCTTTTCATTTTATCACATCTAAAGGTTATTAAGAATTACTTTCTGTAAGATTCTTATTTGCAAATGATTCTACCAAAGAAGGAACAAAGCGTTCAAAGAGTCCACCTATAAAGCCAAGGAAGGAACATGTATATAAAATATCAACATTCGAAAGCAGTGTAAAGATAAGCTGGCACTGATAGGCCAGATAGACCACATACGCTGCGATACTGCCAATGAACAACCTTGATATGGCCTCGAGAGCAAGAAGTCTGCGGGTAGAGAATCCTTTCATCAACAAATCCTCATAACGCTGCCATATTGAGAAATATGCTCCAGAAATACCCCATACGACACAAGAAGAGACTTCTTTAGACAAGAATGACAAGTCTGGCAAATAATGAATCAGCAAAAGGAACAACAATGCAATAAGGGTTATTATTCCTGCCCATGAAAGATAAATCTGACGAGCTTTTTCTAGATTTCTATGACGAACATACTGCTTTGCCTCTTCAATAGTCTCGTCAACACCATCAAAGCTCTTTTGGAATGCTGCAACATAACTTGCGCCAAGAATACGCTTAAATGCGATAACATGCTTCTCGTTAAGAAGCATACATGGATATGCCTGAGCTCTATCCAACTTAGCGATTACAGCATAAAACTGGCGACGTTCTTCTTCAGAGAATCCCTCAAAGTTTGTATTCTCAACCCAGTCTATATCATTATCACGATCAATAAAGACAATAAACTTATCGCCGACATAGTTAAGTAAGAACTTGTCTACGACACCAAAGGTTTCACGATACTGCCTTTGATTTTCATCGTATGGCTCTTCCCATTTCTCTTTGCAAAACTTCCGTTTAAAACAGTCTATGATATTCATCTATTATTCGTCAAAGGTTTGTAATAATGTATCCGTTGATTCAAAAATCAAGAAACGGTTCTTATTTTCTGGATGTTCACGTAATTGGAAGTATTCTTCAACACTTTCTTTATAGTATTGCTCATGATACTCACGTTCACAACGTCTGAAGTCTTTGATGAACTGTCTACGCTGTTCTTTAGTGAAATGACCGAACTTATCTGGATTCGAATTCATTTCATCTTCTGCCCTAAGTTTTAAGGCTGTACGCGAACATTGCTTATCAAGATAATCCTTGATTACGTTTGCAAACAAGACATCTGCCTTGATAAGACTATAGTTGGAAGGCATGTCAGGAGCCGCATCCATGAGGGCCTGATAAGCCTGATCAATATTGAAACTGGTCAGCAACTCCTTATAAAAAGCAAAGAAGCGCACTTCAAGGTCATCCTCATAAAGTTCCTCGAAAGAACCTAAAGAAATACAAAACGGCATCCTCTTACCTGCATTGATGAACTGTGCCAGATATTGGCCATAGCAAACTGCAAAAGATACTAGTAAATTACAGCCACTGGCATAGTTGATTTCAGAAATACTTTGAAGAACCTCTGGCCATTCAATAACATCACCATTCTTGATGTATAAGCCATCTTTGGAATCTGTCCCATGTATTTCAAAATGCACCACCGGCCTTTGTCCCTCTGCCGCCTTATCTCGTAGGTAAACCATCGCATCGCGGAATTGTTGAGCATTCTCCACAGAAACAAGAGCAGTAGAAAGTGCTTTGCTTTTCTCTGCATAGGGCTTCAGCTTTTCTAGCAACTCTGTCCCAGTCAGTTTATCTCCGTCTTTTACATCCAAGGACTCTATCACATAAAGGAAGTTGAACTCAAATGCCGATTTAGTCTGGTGTAATATCGTGTCCATAAATCTTTCTATTAATACAGCTCACCTGCACATGGCTCTGTGCAGCAAGGTTGTATATCTCATCGGGCTTCACCTTACCAATAACGCCCAGTACACTCATGGAGTCGCCTAGGTCTGCATAGTGCAGATGGAAATTTGGGGTGCCCTCTAAATGAGCTATGCGCTCACGGAAATCCACAGATGAACGTCTGATGGTTCCATGCACGTCATATCCTTTTTCCAATAAAAGTTCTGCCAGATAGCTACCATCCTGACCAGTAATACCAGCAATTAATGCTGTTTTCATATATTTATATGTTCAAATTTCCTTTTATAAATGCTTCACGAGAACCAATTAAGTCACGATGATGATACAATCCTAAAGATGGCTGATGGCTGAAGTATGATGTCTGATGTAATAAGAGATGTATGATGGATGAAGTATAATGGATGATGACTTCATTTCTCACTACCGCCTACATTATCAAGTTTCTTACATCTGTGCGTCAATATTTTCACTAATTCTTCTGCATCTGCGTAGATTGACCGATATTGCTCATCAGTCAGGTAGCCATTCCGATGAAGTAGGTCAATCCAATATAATGATTCTCTGGCTTCTTTTAAGGCTATATATGACTTTGATTTGAAGTCTGCTTTACTAATTGCGCCTATTGCCTCGGCATTGTTTGCTCCGATACTCGTTCCCGACCTTAATAGTTGGTTGGCTAAAGCCGCCACCGATTGAAGGTGTACGGGAACTCGTGATGTACGATGTCTGAAGGATGATGGCTGATGTTTATTTGCAGCCTGCTCCAGCAAATAGTCATTCAGTTTGATTATTCTATCTCCAAAGGCAAGACATTTCGTTTGTATCGCATCGCTTATTTCGCTCATGATCCGTGATGTCAGATGTATGATAGATGATGGATAATGTGATTCTTTCCTATCACATTTCCCTGCTTATGCCGCTATACTCTTTGTATATTTCTTTTTGCCTACCACCAGCAAGAGCAACAAAACTGAGTGAATGGCAGGCGACCACTTTTTTCTATAATTATCTATTTAAGTTATACGCCGTATCTTTATACTCATCAAGTTGTGCAGTACTCGCCAATAGATCCTCACGTATGTTATTAAGTATTGCAAATTCTTCGATAAGAGGTTTAAAGCGTTCCTTGCCATTAGATGACAAGCAATTATGATAAATCCGAGCTGATTTTTATTTCTTCGGTTATTCTCCCAATATATAACTAAGGCTTATCTATCACGATTACGCTTTCGTGGAGTTTCTTTCCAAGAATCTTACTCTGTTGGGGACTGGTTTTTATATCTCGAGCTTTACGTATTTCCCTAACCTTGAATCCACTGTCTTCTGCAATGTCACAGATAATGTAGTCAACCGGAACTTCAACTCCAAAATATGCTGAATTAGCGACATTGAAATAAATAACACCACCGGAGCGCATCTTCTTTGCAAATGCTGTAAACAACAATTGCATATCCTCAAAATAGCCACATATCATATTCAGTATATCAGAATTCCAACTCTTGGTATCTGAATTCTTCATATCTGCCAGGCATTGTTTCAAGCGGACATTATCAATTGGCTTAATATCAGAGTACTTCACCTGAACGTGAGAGCGAATTGTGTTCTTCCGTAAAGCCTGTAAATCCTCATGACTATTCACTAATTGCAAGACCTTAAGCTCCAACATATATATATCCGTGTAATCACGGGAATTCAAATACGGAGGAGAAGTTATGATTAAATCCAGTGAATTGTCAGGGACTTTGTCTATATTCTTTCGAACATCACCCCGATAGCATATTTCTGAATTATGCACATCCGTACGCTGTTCTGTCAGGATTCGAACATCCTCGGTAATAACCGTATCAATCTTTCCCAGAAAGAGATTATGGACATCTTTTCTGGCAATAGCCCTATCATCCCAGCCTTTCTTGTAAGACAGGCATTTCCCATTACGGAACATGTTACTGGTTTGTAGTATGATGGATGCCAAAGCAACTGTAAAAAGTTTTTCGTATCGCTCGTCCTCAACTTCCGTCCTAATTGCATGGCGTATATCCAATATTCCGTCAAGGGATGTATCATGAAAGTTCCACTTGTCTCTACCATCTCTCTTGATAATAGTATCACCAAAAGGAATAGTTTCAACCGAACGTATGTCCTTTACCGGGTTTGTCAGAGCCGCTACAACCTTATCTCGATAAATCTTCAATGTCGCTTCATCATAAGTCCGTTCCAACTTTACCTTAGCCAAAAGATGCATGAAAGGACTTACCTCAAAACTATAGCAAATTATGCCATGATTCTGCAATTCAACGGGGGTAGTTCCACTACCGCAGAATGGTTCCAAGGCGCACATTGGCTGCACAGGAAGTTCGTTGAGAATATCCTCAATAAACTCCTTTGAATACCCTTCCACAAATGGATACCATCGGTGTACAAGAACGTTTTTGTTCTTGTCAAACACCATGATGGAATGGTATTTCTTAGTGCAATCCAGGAGTGTATAAGTCTTTAACATATATATTATCGAGGTTTTTTGTTCTCAACTCTGAAATCAGGAACTTTTCTGAATTGACGCTCATAGTCCTTATATGAGGCTTCAAGCATGTCAGATTTACGACCATCTGCACTATCACCGGGAACACCATCTTTACGGGCATCGAACACTACCAGATATCCCAGTTTGACATTATAGGACAGGTCCGTCAATTTTTTGATATATTTAATTGTTTGCTGATAGCCTTCTGGTACTACTTTCGGGTCTGGATTGAAAGTAGAGCCTACTTGCTTACCCGACTGATGTATGCTCGTACCAACCCATTTAACTTCAATGAAATAAATGCCTAAACCAGCTTCATCCTGCACCAAGATATCAATACGATCATCGTCATTAAGCGTAAACTCCTTAGAAACCCTTGCACGCATCACATCTTGCAGATAACCAAGTAAATCATCCCTAAAGTAGCTTTCCGGTTTGTTCTTTACTAAGTGCTTGTTCGCTTCAATAAACTCCTTCTCCGAAAGAGTTGATTTCAAATCTTTATGCAACGACCTCAACTCGGTCAAAGAGACGAAAAACTTCTGATAATTGTTGCTGTCTGTAATATGATGGTTTCTATAATCTTCAAATACTTGCTCAAGTTCATCTACAGTCTTCTTACGCTTATAAAGCGCCAAATCGTCAGCCGTAGCAAAAAGCGCGCCATAATTATGCCCATTGACAAAGTAACTTAGAGAATTGTCTCGAGAAAGCAGGAAAACAACATTTCCATCTCGTGAAGACTCACAATACATTTGAATGGCCTGACTGCTATCTTTGGCAAATTCCTCATTATTAACAGCTTTGATATTCAATTGACTGTCAACTACTATGTGCCTATTCTTTATGAACGCATCATTGGCAAAAAGAGCCTTCACCTGCTCATCCAAATCATCAGGCAATTGCTCAAAGTCAGATTTGTTGATGGAGATACTCTTCATATCAACATCTGGACTCTTGGACATCTCACTGATAATGAGCGAACGAAGCAACTTGAATGTGATAGTTTCCAGTAATGGCTCTGCTGCCTGCCGCTCAACGCGATCCTTCACACCCAGAATCTCATTTCTGAATGAGACATTATCGAAATCTATCATACTCAATTCCCTTTAATGATTTTACCAAACAGATATTCAAAGTACAAATCAATATACTGTTCATCCGTAAGGACTACACCGTGGTCGAGTGTTGACTCGAAACTCGCCTTAAACTTATTCAAGACCTTAACAGTTAGACTTTCAGTGGAGGCTATAAGTTCTGCATTTCGATTAGTCTTCACTGCATTGTCGTAGGCAGGGTCGTTTATAATGAAGCCAAAAATCCTATCCTCACCAAACTTTCCTAACAAAAGAAGGACAAAGCGAATCCAATCCAGCTTTTGTTTGGGAAAATTGTTAAGAAGAGTCCTATCGCTGTTAAAAGTGTAAAGGTCATCTTTCTCGGCCAAGTTGTCGCGACTTATGAGATTAACAAGGGCATTGCTGACCTGTACCGAATAGGGACCATTTATGACTGCCGTGAAATGATAGTAGTCAAACAATGGTGCTTCTCCTGCATGGCGAAACACATACAACACCTTGGCAAGATATAGTATTCTGTGGAATGAAAGTCCCGCAATACTCTCCCAGCCTATTTCTTTTCCATAATAGGATATAGCAAGAATATCCTCATTGGCAGAATATAAAGCATTATTTTCCATTTTTCGATATATTTTTTATCTCACTATACAATACTTTCAGCTGTTCGCTTGAATTCTGAATCATCGACTGTTTAGCGATCTCTGGAAGTCCTACAACATCTACATATCCCTCACTATTTTCTATCAAATATCTTAAGAATGTGCTATTATTCAAATTAGATGTAATAATAATAGAATTGGGCTTTTCAAGGAACTGTAAGAACACTTTGGCAGCATTATGCTCGTAAGATATATCCAAGCTACTGTCAGGCGTTTCCACTATATAGAATGTCGGGGTCTGGTAAAAGAATGTAAGTATTGCCATCCTAAAAGAGTGGTCAATAAAGAATCGCTGTGACTCAGATAATTCTTCCTCATTCTTTCTTGTTATTCCGCCTATTACCGGATAAAAGCGCTCAGAAGAGTCATCATCCAACTTAGTATAAGTCAGTTTGCACTCAACACCCAAGAACTGTTCGGCATAGGAGGAGAATATACGTGAAAACTGAAGGACATTCTCCGTAACCTCAGCCACCATTTTGCTAGAAATATCAGCAGCCCTGGCTGTCTCATCTGCACTTCTTTTCTGATTTTCATCTTTCTCCTTTTGAAGCCGTTCCATTTCGTCGAGGAAAGGCTGAATCTCACCACCCTGCGGTGTATTCTGGGCACTGGCGTACTGCAACTCCCGCAATGAGATATTCAGATTGCGGATATAAGAACTCTGATCCTCAAATTTGGAATCATATTCCTTAATTTCTTTTTCAACCCGGCTTATTTCTCGTTTTTTCTCATTAATAAAGTTGTACGCGGAATTGAGAACAGATTGCACTTCCTTGTATTGCTGCGTCAATTCATCTGCAGAATGCTTCTCCAAGGGTGAATCACAAACAAAACAATTGTCTGCATTTTTTTCAACTTTGGCCGCCAATGCTTCATTTGGCTTATTACACAAAGGACAGACATGATTCATTCGAATGTTCCTCTCAAACTTGTAATATGAGGGGTGGAGAGTTTCCCAAATCTGAGAATTACGCTGGCTTTCCAACTTTGCTTTCTTCTTTTCCGTTTCAACAACACGAGAACTGGCCAAATTAATCTCATTTTCAAGAGTTTCAATACGTGTTATTCTTTCCTTTTGCTCCTTCTGGATTTGTGTTAACAGTGCAGAGGCATTGGATATCTTTTCTTTTAGTTCTATAATACGAAGCGGTATCTCATTGGATTGACTCTGTTTCTTGGCTGCATCTATTTTGTCCAGAACCTTCCGTATGGCACGCATGTCCTCTGATCGATGTCGAGACAAACTGTCAAAGTACTTGGCCTGACGCAAAGCCTCCTGTCGAGCTTCATCCAACTGAGGGTCGTTGAAATATTTATTGAACAGTTCATCCTGAACATCATAGGAGGATCCAGACGAAGCACTATTCCACATAATGGTCTTGTGATCCTCACCAAAGAACAGCACTTCATTAACGAAAACTATAAGGTCATCAAAAGTAATATTTGCACATCGCTCTACTTCTTTCTCATACTTATAAAGCAAATATGACTGTTTCTCCGTTTCTGACAACTTCTCATATTTCGACTGAGTGATTTGATCACCGTTTATTATAACGCCATTAACCTCTAAAGAAAGAATTCTTATTTCCTGAAGATCTCTTTTTACATGAAACTCCGTATCGTGAATCTTGAATGTCAGTTCCACAAATGGCTGTTCGCCATCTGTTATTACATTGGCATCCATCCTATTGCTAAAGTAGGTTGTAGAATTCTCCTGTCTGCGCTGTATTATCTTCTCAAGATATGTCCTACGAAAATCATAACGATTCTTATAGTTTCCAATGATACCATATTTGATAAGATTAACAAAAGTAGTCTTTCCCATACCATTTCCACCAAGCACAAGATTCACGCCCTTGATAAAATCAAAGGTGTAATCTAAGCCATTCGGATACAATGTGTAATTCCTCAAATGGATTGATATAAGTTCTGGAAGGTAAATACTACGCATCTTATTTATATATTTCTAAACTGAATAATCATTTCAAATTTGTTGGCAGGGAGGGTTCGAACCCCCTATAGGTTTCCACGGTAACCTATTCCATCCCCTATGGCTGTCACCCGGCTTCATGGCTTTCTTGTGGTCTTTCCCCAAGAATACATTTTCGCATCTTCTACATCCTTCCATCCTCCGTATAGGTCGAGACTGAGCTACAGCTCGTTTTGCCAGGAAGGATCCATCTGATACTACTCGGCACTCCTATAGATAGAGACGCCACTGGTCAAAAGTTGGGATGCCATCCACAACTTCATTGCAGCTCGAGTCCACCATGCAGACTCAAGCTACTTTTTGATAAAGGTTGTAAATCTTTTCATAATCGTAAAATGAGTGGAGCATATTACCAGACAGCCAGCAGCCCCTTCATCTGGCCGTTTTATTTATGTTCTGACTGGCAGTATCGAACTGCATCACCTTTGCGACCACCTGTGCAATCAGAAGATGTTTGATGTTTTAAGGATGATGTACTTCGAGATGTAAGATGTATGATGGCAGAGGGCAGATGTGTAAAAGATGGATGATGTTTGATGGATGATGGATGAAGTATAATGGATGATGACTTCATTTCTCACTACCGCCTACATTATCAAGTTTCTTACATCTGTGCGTCAATACTTTCACTAATTCTTCTGCATCTGCGTAGATTGACCGATATTGCTCATCAGTCAGGTAGCCATTTCGATGAAGTAGGTCAATCCAATATAATGATTCTCTGGCTTCTTTTAAGGCTATATATGACTTTGATTTGAAGTCTGCTTTACTAATTGCGCCTATTGCCTCGGCATTGTTTGCTCCTATGCTGGTTCCAGCTCGGAGCAACTGATTACACAGATTGCTGACCGATTGCAAGTACACTGGTACACTCTTCTCATAGACGCGTTTTCCTTTGACTATCTTATACGCAGGTTTAGCATTGGCTGCTTCTTTTAACAGGTAGTCGTTGAGTTTGATCACTCTGTCGCCAAAGGCTAGGCACTTTGCTTGTATAGCGTCTGAGATTTCACTCATGATGGATGAGGGTTGATGGAAGATGGATGATGGCTGATGGAAGATGGATGATGTTATTCCGCTCCCTCGTAAGATGGAAGATGGATGATGGTTGAGGATTCACCCCCTATTATTAAGTCTGCTGAACAATTGCGCTGCCGTTCGGACATCTTCACGCTCAATGAAGAATTCCAAAATGACATTGGTATCAAGGAATACTTTCATATGCCGTACTTGTCAGAATATGCATCCTCACGCAAATCATCCCACGAAAAGCCTGCTCCCTGCTTTCCGAGAATGCCGTTGAGCTGCAGAAAGCCGGCTGGCGTGTCAGGCAGCGCATTCAGTTTTCTAAGCAATTGATCTCCATCAATATTAGTTTTTTTAAACCTTGCGATGTATTCACGCATGAGATGGTCCATACTGACCTCCAGCCATACCAACAGGGATTCCTCGTCTCTGAAGTGAGGCCGCATCTCATTCATGACAGCATCGTTGAACGACATAGTGTATCTACACATATTACTTGCAACAAATTCTGGTAATTTTACTTTTCGATTGCAAAAATAAGCATTTTCTTCGACCTTTGCAAGGATTATGCCGTTTTTCTGCATCCAGTGGGGAAACTGCCGATTATTTATTTCCCTTCTATCTCTTGGACAAGACTGCGAAGATATGCATCGGAGATATTATCTATATCAGACTTATCATAGATGGTCATCAACGTGACAATAACTTCATCCTCGCACTAATCTGAGGTTATTCTTACTTTGATCCATTATTTTTATGTATTAGTTTTTGCCTATTATCATCTCTATAGTTTTCTGATGATAGCAATGACAGCATGCAGTCGGTGGCCAGCGGACATGTGCTGAGACACCAGAGTCTTCAGTTCGCTTCGGTATTTGGGGTCGCGGGTGCTGATGAAAAGAGCCGTGAGACAGTATGCCATGCTCTCGCTGTTAGACTCTGCGGACGGATCCTTACTCTCACAGTCTTTCAACCGGCGCTTTAACAGCTTGTTGTATTTGGACTTTCCGCTCTTGTTACCAGTTAGCGATGCACAGACGGACATCATGGCATCGAAACGGACGGAGAGCAGCGGATCGGTGATGGTGGCATGACGCAGACGGTAGTATTCTCTCAGCTGCTGCGTGTCGGCATTCTTCATCTCTTCCGTCTCCTGGCCATTGACCCGAAGTCTGAGGATGGAAAATACCGAATCCTGTATGCGGTCCAGATAGGCGGCACTGAACACGTAGGAGTCTTCGTCGCGCAGTATGACATCATCGGGGCGGCAGTCGTGGACATAGGCATAGCTGTTGGAGAACAGGCGGATGGCCATGGAGAAATGGACCCCGTCGCCCCGAAACTGTACATTGACCACCTTGGCCTCCAGGTCTTTGAAGGCACCATCACGCACGATGACGGTGACGCCCTCAGTGATGGGTCGTGACTGGGTGATGACATCAAACTTGCCACCATACTCCAGACAGGCGTCCATGAAGCGACGCATCGTGCTGTCGGTGGCAACGAGTTCCTGCCCCTTGCCGTCGCGACAATGATAGAGACGGGTACTGCCACCATTCCACCGCTCGCAACGGATTGACTCGAAAGCCGACGGACGTACCCTTAGGAAAACGAAGTGGCGCAAGGTGCTGCGCATAGTGTTGCTTTCGGTACTGGCTGCTTCGCCTGGACGGCTGACCGGGTGCGAATAGCCATCGCCGTCACTGTGTGGCAACACCTTACGCTGCCGGATAACAAGTGCAGGAATGAAGTATTCTTCTATCCTGTCATCCTCCTTACAACTCTCATTGAAGGTCTGGAAATGACGTTCAAGTTTTTCTGCCCTCCTACACCTCATCACAAACCAATGCAGTTCATTACGCTCTGTTGTCTCTTTGTTCATGTCGTTGTACCCTATAGGATATATTCTCCCCTCTTCGCCCCATGTGCTTTGCATGAAGCAAACTGCTTTTGTATCAAGTGGTTACTTTATGTCAAGCAAAGTATTAACTGCCCTCTATTTCCAGAAGTCCCCCACGACGGGATGCTTCTTATAGACCGCATAAGTACCTGTCGAGACACACTGAACACGCCGCTTAGAGGCGGGAAAGGTGTCGATAATCGGTTGCAAAGTTACAAATATTTTTCCAATTACATTATTAAATAAAGAAAAAATATGAAATACAGTCTGTTTTTGAGATTGATTTGAGATTGATGAACGTTGAGTGACTGTGTTGTTTAACAGGAATTCCAAACCAAAGTCGCCGAGTTTGCTGACCAAAGTCGCCGAGTTTGCTGACCAAAGTCGCCGAATTTGCTGACCAAAGTCGCCGAGTTTGCTTTTTAATGATTGAACAGTAGGGATGCATCAACACGCGGTGGGTCGATGCATCCCTATTAAAGTTATTAGTCATTACAAAGGCAAGGAGAGCACAAAAGTGGCTCCGGTACCTGATACGGTGGTGTCAAAAACAATGTCGCCTCCAAGTCGGCGGGCAATGTTACGGGCTACAGTGAGTCCGATGCCCTGTCCGTCGAAGAACTGGTTAAGTTTGACATAGGGTTCGAAGATGCGCTCAGCATCATCGGAGGCAATGCCCGTACCAGTATCTGTAACAGTATAGACGGCCTGCATCTTGTCCATATTGACCGTGACACTGAGCGTGACGGTGCCTTCTGTAGTGAACTTAAGCGCATTGTCTAACAGATGGCACAGGGCTCGTACGGCATGCTGCAGGCTGGTGGACATCATGGTGGCGTTAGCAGTGGCGTCGACGGTCTTGTTGAACGTCAGATAGTCCACCTTGTCGATGGCTGACAGACGGACGGCCTCGTCGGCCACCTGGATGACCATGATGTTGTCGGTACGCTCGAAGGGAGCCTGATCGGGAGCGAGGTCATCGAGGTCGAGGAGCTTGCCCACGAGGGAAGCCATGCGCACGTCTCCGCTGTTTCGGACAGCATCCTGCATCTTCTGGAGCACTTCGCTGGTGGCTTCAGCCTTCTTCCGGGCAGCCTCGCTGAGTCGTGTGTGGGCTTCCTGCAGGGCGGCATTGCTTTTCTGGAGTGCCTCGTTGGCGCTCTTTACCTTCTGCTGGTCTTCTTCCATCTTGTCAAAGGCCAGCAGGGCTTGTTCGTAGCCCTGGCCAACATTCTCAAAGTTCTTCTCAAGGGCACGATAGTCGTCAAGCAGTTTCTGCTGTTCATCTACGCGACGTTGATAGTCGGTGAGCAACCGTTGCTGTTGCCGGGTCTGCTCATTAGCAGCCTTACGCGTAGTGTACAGCGCGTAGGCCAATGCCAACATGGCAATGACAAGAATTACTATAAGGATGGTCATAGGACTTACTCGCTTTTCTTTTCTACTTTCATGAACTTGGTAAAGCCGGTCATAGCCAGCACCTTATAGATTTCCGGATTGACGTTAGTCATCTTAAACTGCCCCTTTTGCTGCATGACGGTACGCATGGTTTTTTGAATGATACGCAGTCCTGACGATGCCATGTACTGCAGGTCTGTGCAATCCATTTCCAGTTCTACGCCTCCGTCAGCCAGTGCGGGTTCAATGTCTTTCTCGAACTGGGGTGCATTCATTGTGTCAATACGTTCGCCGGTTTTGATGATGGTCTTGCCACCTTCTTTGATAATCTGTGTCATAGTTGTAATATGTTTATTTGTTTTGACTTTAAATTTCCTTTTTCATGGTCAGCAGGTTTCTGCCTTCCAGCCGTTGGTAGGTCACCTTGTTCATGATGTTCTTGACGATGAAGATGCCCATGCCTCCAATCTCTCTCTCCATAGGGTTGACGTTAGGGTCGGCGTCCTCCTTAGCAGTAGGGTCGAACTCCTTGCCCTGGTCACTGAGTACGAATGTCAGTTCCTTCCCGTTACTTTCGGCAAGCAGTTCAATATCGGCCGTCTTACCTTCGGGATAAGCATAGAAGATGACGTTGGACACCATCTCCTCCATGACCAAATTTAGGTTCATCTGCAGTTCCATGTCGAGTCCGAGTTCGTCGCCTATTTCTTCGATGAACTCGTTGACACGCTGCAATTCGCCAACTTGATTCTTAAGCTTTAGTTCCTTCCTCATAATCGTTTCGGTTTTTATAATTAGTTATTGTCTGTCTGAGAAATCATCTTGACACAAAGCATGGTAAGGTCGTCGTTGGGTTCAGCACCGTCGCGATGGGTTTCGACAGCCTCGCGCAGCATCTCTACGGTCTGCTGACAGCTGACGAAAGGAGAGGTTTCCAGCAGGTGGAGCAGCCGTTCGTCGGTGAACTGTTCCTGCTGACGGTTCTCGGCCTCGTTTAGTCCGTCGGTATAGACAAACAGCACGCTGTCAGCAACGTCGGTTATTTCCTCGCCCTCATACTCCATGCCTGGGAAGAGCCCGATGGGTGCGTTGGGAATCATCTCAATGAATTCGGTCTTACCCTCACGCAACAGCACAGGCGGGTTATGGCCAGCATTACAGAAGTCGAGGTGTCCGGTCTGGAGGTCGATAAGTCCGAGGAACATAGTGACAAACATGCACGTCTCGTTGTCTTCGCCCGAAAGTGCATTGTTGATGTGTATGGCTATCTCGTGAGGCATCATCTCCTGGGCAGCCAGTGTGCGGAACAGACGGGTTGCCTGTGCCATGAACAGCGAGGCGGGCACACCCTTTCCGCTGACATCGCCCAAAGCGAAGTAAAGTTTGTCACCCGTGAGATAATAACCGTAGAGGTCGCCTCCGACTTCCTTGGCTGGCGTCATGGAGGCGTAAAGGTCAAGGTCCGGACGTTCCGGGAAGGTGCGTGGCACCATTCCCATCTGTATGTTACGGGCAATCCGCAGGTCGGCCTCTATGCGTTCCTTGGCCGCCGTGGTCTCTTCGAGTTGGTCGTATGCCGTCTGCAGTTCCTCGTGGGTGGCTTGCAGTTTCTCATGTGCCCGTTTCAGACGGCGTGCGGCGATGGTCCGGAAGATGATGAAGATGACAAGTGCCAGCAGTACGATGCCCACAATGATGAGCATAAGCCGGAACTGGGCACGCTCCTTCTCCATTTTGATTTCGTCGACCTTGAAGAGCGTGTTCATCTCGTTGAGCTGATTCTTGGTGTCGGCACGGCTGATAGAGTCCTTTAGCGCGTACATATATTTATATAGGTGCGAGGCTTCTGCATAGCGCGACTGGCTAAGCAGGATGTTAGCCTGCAAATCAGCCACACTGAGGTAGACAGCCTTGTCTTCGTCAGGGGTGATCATGTTCATGCGCCGCGTGATGTACTTGTCAGCATCATCGAAGCGTCCTTCTTTGTAGCGCAGCAGGGCCATCTGGTAGAGCCATGTAGCTCCCTCGTATGAGTTATCTACGTTGACAACATACTTGCGGGCCTCCTGCAGCTGGAGACTTGCCATGGTGAGTCTGTCGAGACCCATGGCAGCCTGTGCGCAGGCTATGTGGTAATAAAAGTGCAGGACGTTCTTCTCCTCCGGGGTGAACTTCGTTTCGTTTTGTGCCAGAAACTCTTGCAGGAATCTGGCCCACCGGATGGTGTGCTGTTCGAGTGTAGAATAACGTTTCTGCTCGTTGAGGACGTCGCCATAGTAGGAGTAGACCTCCTGGAGGGTGACGGGATAAGGCGAGATACCAGACAGCATGTCAATGCTCTTCTCGTAGGCATCGGCACTCTGGTCGAGGTCGTTCATGTTGAGATAGACATTACCCATGGCAAAGTAGGCAATGCCCATTCCGTATCGAGAGTCACGCTTGAGGGCGTCGCCGAACATGGCCTGTACCTCGCGCAAGGCGGTATTCTTACTATGGCTGTAGAAGATGTATGTATGTATGAGATAATACCATGTCTCGTAGTATCGGTCCCACTGCTGGAGATGCTTGAGCGTTTCCATGTCTTTGGTAGCATAGCTAATGACGGAATCGCTGAGTCCATAATTGGAAAGGACACTCACACGTCCTGCCAGGAATCCGGCCAACCGGTCATCGTCGTGCTTCGCCGTAGCGTCTGCTATGGAGTCGTTGAGGCGTTCGAGGAACTTGTCAATATCGTTGGCCTGCAGAGGTAAAATGACTCCTGCAAGCAAGATAAGAACGAGACCTGTCAACGTGTACTTCTTCATATTGGGTGTCAGGTGATGGATGATGGGGTTCGGTGATTGGTGATTGAGACTGATGCCGTGTGGCGGTCTGCCTACACGATAATTCGCGTTTTCTGATAGTTCTCGCGGAATTCTGTCGGTGAGCAATTTTTCTTCTTCTTAAAGATGCGGTTGAAGTTGCTCAGGTTGTTGAATCCGCTGTTGAAGCAGATTTCCGAGATGCTCTTCGAGGTGTCTACCAGCATGCGGCTGGCATATCCCAGACGCATGTCGATAATGTAGTCGCTGAGGTTGCGCCCGGTGTGCAGCTTAAAGAAACGGCTGAAGGCCGACGGACTCATGCCCGCTATATCGGCCAGGGTAGCCAGTCGTATCTCGTCCATATAGTTTTTCGATATGTAGTTCTTCACCTTCAGGACGCGACGCGAGTCGCTCTCGGCCTCAACCTTGGCGAAACTGTTGGTGGCCAGCGTACGGGCCCCCTCGCACTTGGACAACTCATAGAGGATGGTGAGGAACTGGGTGACGGCATAAAAGCCGTCCTTAACGCTGCTCAGCGAGTCAATCATTGAGTAGACGCGCATGATAGCCTCCAACGGGAACACCAGCCCGCGTCGTGCTTCGAGCAACATCTTTCGCAAGGAAATAAACGGGTTTCGCGACAGGAAGCTGTCCTCACCCATGTCAAGATAGAACTGAACGGTGACCTCACGGATGTCGTCACTGGTACAGGTATTCTGTTCCCAGACGTGTTCCAGGTCTGGACTGGTGATGAGCACCAAGTCATAGTCGCCGATAACCTCGTTGGAGTCGCCCACAATACGTCTCACACCTGGTGCATGCTCGACGAAGTTGAGTTCAAAGACCTCATGGTTATGGATGGGATAAGTGAACTCCCTCTTCCTACGGTCGGCAATGTAGAGGGCATCCTTACCCATCAGCGGTGTAATCTCGTGTATCACTCTCGACTCTTCCATTGTTTATATTTTCAATTCCTTCATTATTTCACTCATGCGCTGCAGCGTAGAGATGCGGGTGGGTACCAACGGCAGGCGCAGCACATTCTCGATATACCCCATCTCATGGAGCATAGCCTTCACGCCGGCAGGATTGCCATCGACGAAAAGCAGCGAGAACAGATCGATGAAACGGTGATGAATCTTACGGGCAGGATCGTATTCTCCCTTCATCTGCAGGCGTATCATCTTTGAGAACTCACGGGGCAGTGCATTACCGATGACGCTGATGACTCCCACGGCGCCACATGAAATCATGGGAAATGTCAGTGAGTCGTCACCAGAGATAACGTCAAACTTTCTGGGCTTGTTCTTGATGATTTCGTCCACTTGTTCCAAATTGCCAGAAGCCTCCTTGATGGCAATGATGTTCTCGCAGTCATGAGCCAAGCGTACGGTAGTAGCTGCCGTCATATTGACTCCCGTACGTCCTGGGACGTTATAGAGTACTACTGGTAGCGACGTAGCATTGGCAATGGCCTTAAAATGCTGGTAGAGTCCCTCCTGAGAAGGCTTGTTGTAGTATGGGCATACGCTGAGTATGCCGTCAATACCCTGAAAGTCGCGCGTCTTCAACTCCTCAATGATAGCTGCCGTATTGTTTCCTCCGCAGCCCATGAGAATGGGTATTCGTCCGCTCACGAGGCTTACCACCGTATCTTTGATGGTTTGTCGCTCGTCGGCCGTCAGCGTAGGCGTTTCGCCAGTAGTGGCCAGTATGCACAGGAAGTCGGCTCCGTTGTCCAGCTGATACTCCACCAGTCTGACCAATGCTTTGTAGTCTACGCTGCCGTCCTCTTTAAAGGGCGTTACCAGTGCTATGCCCAGCCCTTTGAATATGTTACGTACCATAAATAATAATAAGAATTCCTATTTATGAGTGCAAAAGTAATAAAATTAATTGAAAAATACTACCAAATTGCAAAAAAAATACTATTTTGCTCTGTCAAATTGTAAAAATAGTATATAAATGCAGAGACACAGCGTGACGAATGAGCCAGAAAGTGATGGCTCTGTGCCGCTGTGCCTCTGGGTTGGAAAGGCTATAAACGCCTATGTCCAGGCTGATGGAAACGGTGTTACTGTTTCTTCAGCACCACAGCCGAACGAGCTGGCAGGTAGAGCTTCAGCCACTCCTTCTTATCCTGCACGTAGAGCGGGTCGTAGTTGGTGTTGTGCACCATGCTGTCGTCGGCAAATCCGTTGCCGCCAAACTCCTTGGCATCGGTGTTGAGCACCACCTCGTAGGAACCCGTTGGCACCAGGAAGCCGTAGTCGGTGTATGAGCGGTCGGGTGAGAAGTTGAAGACAAACACCAGGTCGCCGCGCATGAAGCACAACACCTTGTCGCCCTCGTCGTGCCATATCTCGGTGACTGGCGTCTGCTGGAATTTTTTCTGCGACTTGATGACCTCCAGCATCCGCTGGTCGAAGTCGCCCAGCCAGTGGTAGCATAGCTCTTTGTTGTCCACAAGGTTCCACTGACGACGTGCATACTTGTACGACCATCCGTTGCCTTCGCGCGGGAAGTCTATCCACTCAGGATGTCCGAACTCGTTGCCCATGAAGTTCAGGTAGCCGCCGTTGATGGCACCTGCCGTGACCAGTCGGATCATCTTGTGCAGGGCAATGCCGCGGTGCACGATGTCGTTCTCGTCGCCTTTCTTGAAGTGCCAGTACATGTCGGCATCAATGAGGCGGAAGATGATGGTCTTGTCGCCCACCAGTGCCTGGTCGTGGCTCTCGCAGTAGCTGATGGTCTTCTCGTCGGGACGGCGGTTGCGCACCTCCCAGAAGATGCTGGTGACGTTGATGTCCTCGTCGCGCACCTCCTTGATGGTCTTGATCCAGTAGTCGGGAATGTTCATGGCCATGCGGTAGTCGAAGCCGTAGCCACCGTCCTCGAACTTGGCAGCCAGGCCGGGCATGCCGCTGACCTCTTCGGCAATGGTGATGGCTTTAGGGTTCACCTCGTGAATCAAGCAGTTGGCCAGCGTCAGGTAGCAGATGGCATTGTCGTCTTCGTGGCCGTTGAAATAGTCGCCGTAGCCACCGAAAGCCTCACCCAGTCCGTGGCTGTAGTACAGCATAGAGGTGACGCCGTCGAAGCGGAAGCCGTCGAAGTGGAACTCCTCCAGCCAGTATTTGCAGTTCGAGAGCAGGAAGTGCAGCACGTCGTCTTTTCCATAGTCGAAGCACAGCGAGTCCCATGCTGGATGCTCGTGGCGGTCGCCGGGATAGAAGAACTGGTTCGGGTCGCCGCAAAGGTTGCCCAAGCCTTCCACCTCATTCTTCACGGCATGGCTATGTACGATGTCCATGATGACGGCGATGCCCATCTTGTGCGCCGTGTCTATCATCTCCTTCAACTCCTCGGGGGTACCGAAGCGGCTCGACGGGGCGAAGAAGCTGCTGACGTGATAGCCGAAGCTTCCGTAGTACGGGTGCTCCTGGATGGCCATGACCTGGATGGCGTTATAGCCGTCCTTCTTCACGCGGGGCAGTACGTTCTCGGTGAACTCCTTGTAGGTGCCCACCTTCTCGGCATCCTGACTCATGCCTACATGGCACTCGTAGATGAGCAGCGGGTTGGTGTCGGGCTTGAAGTTCTTCTTCTTCCACACGTAAGGCTGCTCAGGATTCCACACCTGGGCGGAGAATATCTTGGTCTGGTCGTCCTGCACCACGCGGCGGCACCAGGCGGGAATGCGCTCGCCCTCGCCACCGTTCCACTTCACTTTCATCTTGTACAGCTGTCCATGTTTTAGGGCCTTCTCCGAGAGTTTCAGTTCCCAGTTGCCGGTACCCTCTATGCGCTTGCAGCGGTACTTCTCGTCTTCCTGCCAGTTGTTGAAGTCGCCAATCAAGTAGATGTCGGTGGCGTTGGGTGCCCACTCGCGGAACACCCAGCCTCGCGTCAGCTTATGCAGTCCGAAATACAGGTGACCGGTGGCGAAGTCTGACAGTGTCTTCTTGCCGTTCTGCGTCAGCTGACTGATCTTCCACAGGGCGTGGTCGTGACGTCCGCGGATGGCTCCTTCAAACGGCTCCAGCCAACCGTCATGCTGCACTAAACCGATATGCTGCGGCTGTTCTTCCACCTTCGCGGCCACCTTCGCAGCCGTAGCCTTCTTTGCTGTGGTAGTCTTCTTCGGGGCAGCAGCCTTCTTTGTCGTTGTTGTCTTCTTTGTCGTTACCATAATGATGAACTATTTCTTTAAGCCTTAACTTTAAAAATTGCTTTCTTGATTTCGGGCACGCCGGCTATGCAGGGGGCATGACCGTCCTGTGGGAAGAAGATGGCCATCATGCCGGGCTCACAGGTGATGTAGCTGTCGGCAGCCAGTCCGGGAATCTTCGTGATGTCCTTCTCGTCATTGTATTCGGCATCGGGCAAGCGGTCGCGCTGGGTATAGCCGAACGTCTCCGAATCCGACAGGGGTATCTGGATGTCAATCATCCTGTTGTGGGTCTCGATGGTGGCCTCGGCGGGTGTACGTCCCTTAGCCATCTGGATGTTCACAAAGAGATCCTTGCCCACAATCTCGTGCTTGCCTGCCTCGAGCGCATTGAGGTCGTTCTGCTCAAGAAACTCCACTACCTTCGGGAACAGAGGGTTCACCGCTGCATAGTTTTTCAAGTTTTCAAGTTTGTCAATAATCATAATGGTATGTTTTAGTAGTTAAACATTAATCTTACTCTCGGTCAACACGTCGCTGGCCGCGGGTGTACGTGCCGCGGGCCACGATGTTGCCGTTGCGGTCTTTCTCCACGAACGCACCGTCACGGCGATCGTCGACGTAGGTACCCTCAAAGCGCTTGCCGTCCTTGTCTTCCTCAATGGCCGGTCCGTTGCGCTTGCCACGGCTGAAGTGTCCCTTGAACTTAGAACCGTCGGCATAGCGGGCTATGCCCTCGCCATGAATCTTGCCGTCCTGGAACTGCCCCTCAAAGACGTCGCCGTTCTTCATGGTCAGCTTGCCACGTCCGTTGGGCTTGTCCAGTTTCCACTGGCCCTGATAGGTGTCGCCGGCCTTCCACACCAGCATCCCCTCGCCCGACTTGTCGCCATTTAGGAACTGACCGGTGTACTTGTCGCCGTTGGCATAGCGGAACACGCCCTGTCCGGTGCGGCCTCCCTCCACGTAGTCGCCCTCATAGACGTCACCGTTCCGGAAACGGTAGATGCCCTTGCCGTGCTGCAGGTCGTTCTGGAACTGCCCCACGTACTTGTCGCCGTTGGCATAGTTGTAGGAACCCTTGCCGTGCTGGTGGTCGTTCAGCCACTGGCCTTCATACGACGAACCGTCGCCCCAGTCAAAGATGCCGCGCCCGTTCTTCTTGTCGTCCTTCCACTCGCCGTCGTAGTAGGCACCGCCACTGAACGAATAGCGGCCCTTGCCGTGACGCTTGTCGTTCTTCCACTCGCCGTCGTACTTGTCGCCGTTGTAGTAGTACATCACGCCGTGGCCCTCGCGGTTGTCGCGATACCACAGTCCTTCATAGCGGTTGTTGTTGCTGTAGTAGAAGGTTCCTTTGCCGTGCTGGTGGTCCTGCATCCATTCGCCTTCATACTTCTCGCCATCGAAGAAGGTGTACGTGCCGAAGCCCTGGCGCTTGCCGCGCGAATACTCGCCTTCAAAGACGTCGCCGTCCTTCCATGTCGTCTTGCCTTTGCCGTGGGGTTTGCCGCCTGACATTTCGCCCTGGTAGTGCCCACCATCCTTCATGATGAACGACCCAAGCGTAATCTTCTGCGCCTGGGTAGCGAGTGTTGTCATGGCTAATATGGGGAATAATATATTTCTTAGTTTCATTTGTGCCTTGTTTCCATTCAACTCAACAAAGGTACGAACTATTTCCGACACAGCCAATTTTTAGTGGATTTATTTACATCTTTTTTCTTTTATTACATTTTTATTCTGATGAGTATGAAAAGTGTTTTACCAACCAATTTCACTGAATTTACTAACCAATTTCACTGAATTTTACTTTCTCTTTGATGACTGTTGGAGTTGTCGTACAAGGTCTCGCTGATGGTCAGAAAGCCCTGTTGGCAACTTCACCTGATAGGTAAGGATGAGGTCACCACCTCCCCTACCCTTGCCACGCAGGCGCACCTTAGTGCCCGGTTGGGTCTCAGGCTGCACCTTCAGCTTCAGCCTTTCACCGGTACCCGTTGTCACCAAGACATCGCCTCCCAACAGTGCAGTGAACAGGTCGAGCGTCACTACGGCTTCCGTTTGCAGCGGTTGGCTGCTGTGGAACCCTCCCGTCTTGAAGGTATTCCAGGTTCCGCTCGATGAGGCACTGCCTCGCCCACCTCCGAACAAGTCCTGGAAGAACGACGAGAACCCACCTCCCGCAAACTGTGAGAAGTCGAAGCCCTCGAAACCACTGCCGTCACCGGTGCCGCCACTGCCCCAGAAGCCGCCGCCGAAGCCGCCGCCAGCCTGCTCGAACTGCTCGGCCTGCTTCCACTGTTCGCCATACTTGTCGTACTTGGCCCGTTTTTCGGGGTCACCAATCACGTCGTAGGCTTCAGTCAGCGCTTGGAACTTCGCCTTGGCCTTAGGGTCGTCAGGGTGCAGGTCGGGATGAAACTGCTTGGCACGCTTCAGGTATGCCCGCTTCACGTCTTTCTGAGCTATCGTCTTGTCGACGCCTAAAATTTTGTAATAGTCAATAAATGCCATATTCAAGTCCTCCTGTTTTATATCAAATAATGTATTTCTTCTATTAGAGAAACAGCAAAAAGTGTACCAACTTTTTGCAATTTTATTTTGTGTTGTCCGTACTAATTCGTACCTTTGCAGTCATGAAAAAAGCTATAGCAATCATCATACTCCTATCAAGTATGCATCCCATCATGGCACAGAAAGCCAAGACCGTCACCCTGAAGTTCATAGAGACATCCGACGTACACGGTGCTTTCTTCCCTTACAACTTTACGGAGCGAAAAGCCATGAGCGGTTCCATGGCTCGCGTGAGCACCTACCTCAAGAAGCAGCGGGCCAAGTTCGGAAAGAACGTCATCGTAATGGACAACGGGGACATCCTGCAGGGGCAGCCCACAAACTACTATACCAACTACGTAAAAAAGGATGCTCCGAACATTGCCGCAGAGGTTGTCAACTACTTGAATTACGACGCGCAAGTAATTGGAAACCACGATATTGAAACTGGTCATGCCGTATTTGACAAATGGATAAAGGAACTGAAATGTCCCACACTGGGAGCCAACATCATTGACCTAAAGAGCAGACAACCATACGTAGAGCCATACCTCATGCTTGAACGCGAAGGAGTGCGCATTGCCATACTCGGCATGCTCACACCAGCCATACCCTCATGGCTGCACGAATCCATCTGGTCGGGCATGCGTTTCGACGAGATAGTGGCCAGTGCCCGCCGATGGGTAAAGGTGCTCAAGGAGCAGGAGCAGGCAGACATCATCGTGGGACTGTTCCACAGCGGATGGGACGGCGGCATCAGCACCGAGGACTACGATGAGGATGCCACACAGAAAGTGGCCGAGCAGGTGCCGGGCTTCGACATCATCTTTTTCGGACACGACCATACGCCACATAACACCACCCACGGCAGCGTGCTGTGTCTGGACCCTGCCAACAATGCTGTCAGAGTGGCACAGGCTACCGTAAAAGTGAAAATCGACAACCGTGTGGCCGCCAATAGCGGCAGGCCCCGCATAGAGATTCTGGAGAAGAAAGGCGAACTGGTGGACATCACCGGCGAAGACGTGGACAGAGACTACATCGCACACTTCCAGACACAGATAGACAACGTGCGGGCATTTGTGGAACGCAAGCTCGGCACCTTCCAAACGGCCATACGCTCACGCGATGCCTTCTTCGGTCCGGCAGCTTTCACTGACTACATCCACCAGCTGCAGCTGGAGCATACCGGAGCCGACGTGTCGTTCAACGCCCCGCTGACGTTCAATTCCGTCATTCAGGAAGGCCCCGTCTACATGAGCGATATGTTCAAACTCTACCGCTATGAGAACAAGATTTACGTGCTGCGTATGAAGGGCGACGAGATTCGCAAGCACCTGGAAATGTCGTATAACCTGTGGGTGAACACCATGACATCGGCCGGTGACCATATCATGCTACTCTCCGAGAACACCCTCGGCGACCAGCAGCGTCTGGGATTCAAGAACTTCTCGTTCAACTTCGACTCTGCGGCAGGCATCGACTACGTGGTCGACGTCACCAAGCCAGACGGACAGAAGGTGTACATTCTGCAGTTCTCCGACGGAAGACCCTTTGAGCCGGACAAGTGGTACCGCGTAGCCATGAACAGCTACCGAGGCAACGGCGGTGGCGAGTTGCTCACCAAGGGTGCCGGAATACCCTTGGACTCCATTCCGCAACGAATTGAATACATAAGCGATTACGACCAGCGCCACTACCTGACGGAGAAAATTATCCGTGACAGTGTTGTCACGCCACAGTCGCTGAATAATTGGCGCTTCATCCCCGATGCCTGGACACAGCCCGCCATTGAGCGCGACCGCAAGCTTCTTTTTAAGGAATAGTCAACACCCCCATCACCCGACTAACACTATGCAATACTTCGTCTTCTGCCAGTCAGACCTTGTCCTTGAGCACACCGCTGAAGGCTATGCCATACCCACAACAGCACCCGTCGACAGCAAGCCCTGGACTACAGTCATGGACGTTGACGGAGCCAAGGCCTTCCGCATCGACCAGCCACTGACAGGCTCAGACCGCTACGAGATGTGCCCTCTGCGGCAGTCCTATTATAAACTCAGCGAGGCCGACTACCTGAAGGCCGGCAAGTGTCACGAACTGCTCTACTGGGACCAGAACACTAAGTTCTGCGGAGTCTGCGGAGCAGCCATGCGTTTCAGCACACCCATATCGAAGAAGTGCGAACACTGCGGCAAAGAGATATGGCCACAGCTGGCCGTTGCCATCATCGTGCTCATACGCCGAAAGCATCCCACCGCCTCTGTGCTAGACAGAGAAGAAGCACCCGCCACATCAGCCTCAGGCAGAGAAGAAGTGCTGCTGGTCCACGCCAAAAGTTTCCGCGACAACCACTACGGACTCGTGGCAGGCTTCGTAGAAACCGGCGAGACACTGGAAGAGGCCGTCTACCGGGAAGTGATGGAAGAGACAGGACTGCACATCACCAATCTGCAATACTTCGGCTCACAGCCCTGGCCCTACCCCTGCGGACTCATGGTGGGATATACCGCCGACTACGACTACGGCAAGATACACCTGCAACGCTCCGAACTCTCCAAGGGTTCTTGGTTCGACCGCGACCACCTGCCCCATATTCCCGAGAAACTGAGCATCGCCCGCAGGCTGATTGACGCATGGTTAGAGGAAACTGAATAAGCATGTCAAACCCAACCCGGAGTCAAAGAGACACTGCATCCATGAAAAAGAACAGCTCTATAGCGAATTATGTTGACATAGCGATACTGATAATACTGGTAGCATTAAACCCGCTTATCTCCTACAAGACACCACATGCCGGCATCGCCGACAAGGTTGAGATACGCAAATACCACACCCTCAAGGCCGACTCCGCGCAACTGGAGGAACTGCGCTACTACCTGCGCAACCACAACGTTACCGACGAGGGATATAACCTGATAGCGCAATACTACACCATGCTGGAGTCCGCCAGTTCCAGACATGCCGGTCACACAGACAATACTCATCCCACAAGACCTTCCGTCCCATCTTGCAAAAAAACAGACACGGTGTACATCAAGGCCAAGGACAGACTGCTACCTGCTGTCTGCATGAACGGCGGCTACTGGAAGGCAGGACGCTTTCTCATGGGAACGCCCAAAGGACCGGCCATCCTTCAGGACAGCATCGGGCGCATGGTCAGTGCTGTCATCGATGCTGACACTATTGTCTACGCCATACGAACCGACTCCTCGGGCACCTACCAAGGACAGATGAACGCGCACCTACAGGCTCACGGACAAGGCACCTACGACGCACCGGACGGCACCCACTACGACGGCATGTGGCAGGCCGACCAGCGTCACGGTTTCGGCTTTGAGTCGTCACCTCACCATCAGGTACGCGTCGGCGAGTGGAAGAACGGGCGCTTTCTGGGCGAACGGCTGCGATACACCTCCGAGCGCATCTACGGCATCGACATCTCGCGCCATCAGCACGAGAAGGGGCGCAAGCGTTTCCGCATCAACTGGGACGCGCTGCGCATCACTTCACTCGGACAACGCCACAACACCAATGGCCAGACGTTCCCCGTGTCGTTCATTTACATCAAGTCGACAGAGGGCACGACCATACGCAACCGCTACTTCCTGAAAGACTATGCGGCAGCACGGGGTCACGGCATACATACAGGTGCCTACCACTTCTTCTCGCTGAAGTCATCGGCACTGGAACAGGCCAAGTACTTTGTAAACTCCACGCTATTCCGCCACGGTGACTTTCCTCCCGTGCTGGACGTAGAACCCACCGAAGCCCAGATACGCAAGATTGGTGGCGACGCCGCGCTGATGCGCCGCATACGGACGTTCATGGAATATGTGGAAGTGCGCACCCACATGCGACCCATACTCTATGTCAACCAGCAGTTTGTCAACCGTCACATGCAGCACGCCACAGACATCAAGCAGCACTACAACGTGTGGATAGCCCGCTATGGCGAGTATAAGCCTGACGTCAAGCTGGTGTACTGGCAACTGTCAGCCGACGGACTCGTCGACGGCATCACCGGTCCTGTAGACATCAATGTGTTCAACGGATATCAGGGGCAGTACGACGAGTTCGTCCGCACGGGATTTCACAAGTAGCAGAAAAGATAGTTTGCCGAAGAAAGTCAGAGGTAGAAATCCTGGGTCAACTCGCGATAGCGTGCATCACCGATGGTCAACACCTCCCGCTGACAGGAACTGGGATGTTTGCGAAAGGCTAAAAGGTAACGGCGGGGAGGTTTACCCACGGCCGTGCGAACAGCACACTGCCGGCTGGGAAAGAAACCGCGGAACGTCGCCTCGTCCTCCATACGCCGGCGATAGTCGAAAGGTACGATGACTGACAGTTCTCCCTCGCTGCTTAACAAGTGCCACGACGCTTCCATCAGTTCACCGTACGAGAGCGTGTCAGTATGGCGAGCTATGGAACGATGAGCGTCAGGGGCTTTCAGCGAATCGGCAAAGAAGGGCGGATTGCTGACAATGGCATCGAAGCGTCCCCTGTAGTCCTCATTGCGCCCTAAGGCCTGCAAACGCTCATGAAGCACCGCCACCCGTGCTTCCTGCCCGGCACCAAGCACATTCTGCCGGGCCTGAAGCACCGCACCTTGGTCAATGTCGACAGCAGTCACCAGGGCATCAGGATAGCGCTGTGCCATCATCAGGGCAATGACACCCGTGCCGGTTCCAGCATCCAACACGCGGAAACCGCCAAGGGCCCACGCCCCCAGCAGCACACCGTCAGTACCCACCTTCATGGCACAAAGGTCCTGTTCAATGCTGAACTGTCTGAATCGAAAAGCCATCATCAAAGGGTTAATGCGGTGCAAAGATATTAAAATATCTTATCATTCGTGCATTATTTCACAGAAAAGTTGTACCTTTGCACCTCATTATGAATGATAAGATAACTATGTACATGGATAACAAGAACAGGTCGTTCTCGATGATAGCCGATGTAGAAGGCGAATACGGCGACCTGACGAACATGGAAATGCCCGATGTACTGCCCATTCTGGCCGTTCGCAATCTGGTACTGTTTCCTGGAGTGGTATCTCCCATCCTCATTGGCAGGGAGTCGAGCATGACGTTAATTCGCAGAGCAGAGAAGCACGACAGCGTTATTGCCGTCGTGTGCCAGCGAGACCCGGAGGTAGACCAGCCTATCCGCTCCGACCTTTATGACTTTGGCGTTTATGCCAAGATTCTAAAAACACTGACACTCCCCAATGGGAATCTTACCGCCATCGTACAAGGCCTAGGACGTACACGCCTACTGGAACTGACGAAATACAAGCCCTACATGATGGGGCACGTGACCAACGCTCCCGAGGACACGCCCGAACACCCCGATATGGAGTTCCGTACTGCTATTGACGACCTGCGAAGCCAGACGTCAGAGTATATTTCCATGAACGAGGAAATTCCTGACGAGGCCACCTTCGCCATCAAGAATGTCAGCAACGACATCATGGCCCTGAACTTTATTTGCTCTAACATGCCGTTCACGGTGAAAGAAAAGGTGTCACTGCTGCAAATGGACTCCATCAAGGAGCGACTGTTCAATACACTTCGCATTATCAACCGCGAAATCAACCTGCTGACACTTAAGCAGGACATCCGGAACAAGACGCGCGACGACATTGACGAACAACAGCGTAACTACTTCCTTCAGCAACAGATTAAGAACCTGCAGGCCGAGATGTCGGGAGAGAGTAGCCCTGAAAAGCGCGACCTATTGGAGAAGGCCAAGCGGAAGAAGTGGCCCGAGGAGATTGAGAAGTTCTTTTATAAAGAAGTAGAGAAACTGGATCAGGTGAACCAGAACTCGCCCGACTTCAACGTGCAGCTGACCTATCTGCAGACGCTGGTGGGACTGCCCTGGGGCGAATACACCAAGGACGACATGGACCTGAAACGTGCGCAGAGAATCTTGGACCGTGACCATTACGGCATGGAAAAGGTGAAAGAGCGCATACTGGAGTATATTGCCGTGCTCTCGCTGAGAGGCGACCTGAAGAGTCCTATCCTGTGCCTGTACGGCCCTCCGGGCGTAGGTAAGACATCGCTCGGCAAGTCCATTGCTGATGCGCTGAAACGTAAGTATGTACGTGTATCGCTGGGCGGGCTGCACGATGAAGCGGAGATACGCGGACACCGCCGTACCTATATCGGAGCCATGCCAGGCCGTATCATCAAGAATATCCAGAAGGCAGGCTCCAGTAATCCCGTGTTCATTCTGGACGAGATAGACAAGGTAACCCAGAACACGCATAACGGCGACCCTGCCTCAGCTCTGCTGGAAGTGCTGGACCCCGAGCAGAACGGTGCCTTCCACGACAACTACCTCGACGTTGACTACGACTTGTCAAAGGTCATGTTCATTGCTACAGCCAACAACCTGGGCACCATTCCCCGTCCTTTGCTGGACCGTATGGAGATTATTGAAGTGAGCGGATACATTACTGAAGAAAAGTATGAGATAGCCAAGCACCACCTTATTCCCAAGGAGAAGGAGAACACCGGACTGACGGAGAAGAAACTGACCTTCACCAAGCCTGCCATCGAGAAAATCATTGAGCAGTACACCCGCGAGAGTGGCGTGCGCCAGTTAGAGAAGCAGATTAACAAGGCACTGCGCAAGATGGCTTTTAAAAAGGCGGCCGAAGGCGGCGAACTGCCCTATATGAAGATTACGCCCACGGAAATTGAGGACCTGCTGGGCAAGCCTCCCTTCTATCGCGACATCTACCAAGGCAACGCCTATGCCGGTGTGGTCACCGGACTGGCATGGACCAGCGTGGGTGGCGAGATACTGTTCATAGAGACTTCACTGTCGAAGGGGAAGGCTGCCAAACTGACACTGACGGGTAATCTGGGTGACGTGATGAAGGAAAGCGCCGTCATAGCCTTGGAGTACGTCAAGGCACATGTCGACGTGCTGGGCATCGACTACCGCATCTTCGACAACTGGAACATACACATCCACGTACCCGAGGGTGCCACGCCGAAGGACGGTCCCTCGGCAGGCATCACCATTGCCACCAGCATAGCCTCAGCCCTGACCCAGCGTAAGGTGCGTAAGAACACGGCCATGACGGGTGAGATCACCCTTCGCGGAAAGGTGCTGCCCGTGGGTGGTATCAAGGAAAAGATTCTGGCAGCCAAGCGTGCCGGCATCACCGACATCGTGCTCTGCCAGGAGAATGAGAAAGACATCAACGAGATACCCGACATGTACCTGAAGGGAGTCACTTTCCACTATGTGGAGAACGTTCAGGAAGTATGGCACTTTGCGCTGACCGACGAGACAGTAGACCACCCCATGACCTTTGACATTCCCGAAGAAAAAGAAGGTAAGAGTGAAAAGTGAAAAGCGAAGAATTTGGCTAACGCACAACAATGACTTTTGAACTGCAGCATAACGACCCGTACAGTGACGCCCGCACTGGACTGATTACTACCGACCACGGCCAGATACGCACCCCTATCTTCATGCCTGTCGGCACGGCAGGAAGCGTAAAGGGCGTGCACTTCAGTGAGTTGCGCAACCTGGTGCAGGCACAGATTATTCTTGGTAACACCTACCACCTGTACCTCCGCCCGGGGCTTGACATTCTGCGCAAGGCCGGCGGATTGCACCAGTTTAACACATGGGACCGTCCTATACTCACTGACTCCGGCGGATTTCAGGTATTCTCACTGACAGGCATCCGCAAACTGCGCGAAGAAGGGTGCGAGTTCCGATCACACATTGACGGTTCAAAGCACATCTTCACCCCCGAGAACGTGATGGACACAGAACGCATCATTGGCGCTGACATCATGATGGCGCTGGATGAATGCCCGCCGGGAGAGTCGGACTATCAGTATGCCAAACAGTCGTTGGGACTGACCCACCGCTGGTTAGACCGCTGCATCAAGCGGTTCAACGAGACGGAACCGCTGTATGATCACCACCAGAGCCTGTTCCCCATAGTGCAGGGCTGTACCTATAAAGACCTGCGCCAGGAGTCGGCAAAGTTCGTTGCTGACAAGGGAGCTGACGGTAATGCCATCGGCGGACTGGCCGTAGGAGAGCCTACCGAGGTGATGTACGACATGATAGAGGTAGTCAATGCCATCCTGCCTAAGGACCGCCCGCGCTACCTGATGGGTGTCGGCACGCCACAGAACATTCTGGAGGCCATCGAGCGTGGTGTCGACATGTTCGACTGCGTCATGCCGACACGCAATGGGCGCAACGCCATGCTGTTCACCTACGAGGGCACCATGAACATGCGTAACAAGAAGTGGGAGGACGACTTCTCGCCTATAGACCCCGACGGCTGCGACATTGACCGCCTGCATACCAAAGCCTACCTGCACCACCTTTTCAAGGCGCAGGAGCTGCTGGCCCTGCAGATAGCCTCGATTCACAATCTGGCCTTCTACCTCCGGCTGGTTACTGATGCCCGCCAGCACATTGAGCAGGGAGATTTCACCCAGTGGAAACGCAGCATTATTGACAACTTAGGACGCAGAAGATGAAAAAGAGACTGACACACCTACGATGGAAGCTACGACGCTGCTGGAGGAACATACCCTGGCACAGAATGGTTTGGCTGAAGCAGTACAATCCATTCCGCTATATCAAACGACTGGATCGATACATCATCTGGAAGTTTATTGGTACCTATATCTATTCCATCATCCTCATCATCTCCATTGCCATCGTCTTCGATGTTAACGAGAAGCTGACGAAATTCACCGACAACCACGCACCGCTTAGGGCCATTGTCTTCGACTACTATTCCAACTTTGTGCCCTACTTTGCCAACCTCTTCTCGCCCCTGTTCGTTTTCATTGCCGTCATCTTCTTCACATCAAAGCTGGCAGGAAACTCGGAAATAATCGCCATGCTTGCCAGCGGCATGTCGTTCAAGCGACTGCTGCGCCCCTACCTCATCTCGGCAGCGCTCATCGCCACACTCAACTTCTTCCTCGGATCGTACATCATTCCCAAGGGAACAGTCGTACGCCACGACTTCGAGTCACGATATCTCAACAATAAGAAGAACACCTCCGCCACCAACATACAAATCATGGTCGACCGCGGCGTAGTAGCCTATATATCACAATACGACGACACACGCAAGACTGGTTACGGCTTCGCACTCTATAAGTTTGAAAATAAAAAGATGGTCAGCCAGATGAATGCCACCATCATCCAATACGACACAATAGCCGACGAGCGTTACCACTGGAAAGCACGCAACTACAAGATACGCACGCTGAAAGGCATGAGGGAGCAAATCAAAAGCGGTGGCGAGATAGACACACTCATACAGATGGAACCCATGGACCTCATCTTTTCCAAGGGACAGCAGGAGACGTTCACCTCCCCCGAGCTGCTACGCTACATCTCCAAGCAACAAGAGCGTGGGTCGTCCAACGTGGTTCAATATGAAGTGGAATATCACAAACGCATAGCCTCCAGCTTTGCCTCCTTCATACTCACCATCATCGGCGTCAGCCTGTCCTCCCGCAAGCGAAAGGGAGGCATGGGACTATACCTCGGCATCGGACTGGCACTCTCCGCCGCCTACATCCTCCTGCAGACCATCTCTGCCACCTTTGCCATCAATGCCGGCACACCGGCTGTCCTCGCTGCCTGGATTCCCAACATCCTCTTCTCCATCATCGCCTATTTCTGTTATAAACAAGCACCCAACTAAATGACATTCGAAGAAACTTACCTCAACGATAACATCCTCGACGCACTCTACGACATGCACTTCGAGGAGATGACACCCATTCAGGAAAAGTGTATCCCCGAAATTCTGGATGAGCGCGACGTCATAGGCATTGCCCAGACCGGAACGGGAAAAACCGCTGCCTACCTGCTGCCTATACTCAGCATGCTCGACGACGGCGGCTACCCAAAGGATGCCGTCAACTGCATTGTCATGGCACCTACCCGTGAACTGGCTCAACAGATAGACCAAGCCATGCAGGGCTTCGGCTACTATCTGGACGGCATCAGCAGCGTAGCCGTCTATGGCGGCAACGACGGCAGCCGCTTCGACGTAGAAACCCGTGGACTCAAGATGGGAGCCGACGTGGTCATTGCCACCCCCGGCCGGCTGCTCAGCCACCTCCGCATGGGACATCTCGACCTTTCACACCTATCCTTCTTCGTGCTCGACGAGGCCGACCGCATGCTCGACATGGGATTCTCTGACGACATACTCTCTATTGCCAAGCTGTTGCCCGCAGAACACCAGACCGTCATGTTCTCGGCCACCATGCCCCAGAAAATCCAACAACTGGCACGCACCCTGCTCACCGACCCCATAGAGGTAAAGATAGCCGTGTCCAAGCCCGCTGAGAAGATTCAGCAGTCAGCATACATCTGCTACGAACCCCAAAAGCTTGGCATCATCCGCTCCCTGTTCCAAGCCGGCGAACTCGAACGCGTCATCATCTTCTCAGGAAAGAAAGACAAGGTAAAAGACATCACTCGCGAACTGAAACGCATGAACATCAACTGCGCCGCCATGCACTCAGACCTTACACAGGCCGAGCGTGACGACGTCATGTACCGCTTCAAGGCCGGACAGGTGTCCGTCCTCGTAGCCACCGACATCGTGGCACGCGGCATCGACATTGACGACATTCTCTGCGTTATCAACTACGACGTCCCCCACGATGCAGAAGACTACGTACACCGTATAGGACGTACGGCACGTGCCCAGCGCGACGGTGTAGCCATCACACTGGTTTCTGATGCCGACATGCGTTACTTCTCTGATATTGAACGTTTCTTGGAGCGCAACATTCAGAAGAATGTCCTTCCCGACGGACTGGGCGATGGACCTGAATACCGGCGAACGACCTCACGTCCTCACCATAAGGCTTCACGAGGCCGTGGCGGCAGAAAGCGTGGCGGGCAGGGTAAGCCCCGTCAGCACGGAGGCAACAAAAAATCCGCTAAGCGTTCATCTCTGCACCCATAATATGCTTAGAGATTTTGTCGCCATCGATTTTGAAACAGCCAACAAGGAGCCGGCCAGCGTCTGTTCTGTGGGGGTGGTCATGGTGCGCAACGGGCAGGTGGCCGATGCGTTCTATAGTCTCATCCAACCAGAACCAAACTACTATAGCTACTGGTGTCAGCAAGTGCACGGACTGAGCCGGCAGGATACAGACGATGCGCCAGTCTTTCAGAAGGTATGGGAACAACTAGAGGACTGCATTGCCGATGTATTCTTCCACGAACAGCTGGCACTCGACAACAGAAGAGACCTCATAGCCTCTGTTCCATTTGTAGCCCACAATGCCCGCTTCGATGAAGGATGCCTGAAGGCTGCGTTTAAAGTCTACCGGATGGACTACCCCGACTATCGTTTCTATGACACTCTCACCGCTGCTCGTCGACAGTTCGGTCACACACTGCCCAACCACCAACTACAAACCGTAGCTGCTGCCTGCGGTTATGACCTGCAAAACCACCATCACGCACTGGCCGATGCCGAAGCCTGTGCAGCAATAGCACTAAACATACTGTAGCATCGTTGAATCCACTTACCCTGGCACACGATGACACAATCACTTTATCACATTCTTCTAATGGAGCCAACCATCGCTGCTCCTCTCGGTCGCGCTCATTGTTCCTCCGTATCTTCGAAACCCAAAACACCCTGTTAGTTTTCAGAATCTTACTGCGCTCCGAATTCTCAATTATCAATTGTCCATTGTCAATTTGTGCAGTTTGTAACTGCACATTGTATCCGTGCCAAAAGCACCCGTTCACGAAAATGCACGTCCGAAACTTCCTCAGCAACAAGTACTAATGCATTATTTGTTTCGCTCTACTTGTTTTGATAACAGTGTGAAAAATCCTGTCATTTATTCCAAAGTTAAGAAAAAAATCCGTATCTTTGCCTACGATTTCGAAAATATCTGTATAGATGCGACTATTAATTCTATTGGCGACAATCATCATGCTTACTTCATGTCACATGTTCGACGATGGTAACGAAGATGCCCGTCAGGCGGCACTGCGCTGGGCCGAAGCCTACTTCAACTACGACCTGAAGGGCACTTTGGCACAGGTAACACCTGAGAGTGAGAAATGGGTGCGCTTTGTGGCTTCTAATGTCAACGAGCAAGACGTGGAACTGCTGAACAGCCTTGAGGAGGCAACTACAGTTGAGGTTGAAGACTACTATGCTGGTGGCGACACCCTGGGTACGGCCTATGTCCGCGTAAAGGGCTATCTGGTGCCCGACAGCATCGGCAAGGGTGGCCGCATGGAGGATGACGGTCTGTACATCGTACAGTTAGTGAAGCGTAACGGGCAGTGGAAGGTCAGAATGGAAGGCCTACCGCAAAGTGAAAAGCAAAGTCGCGACTGAGCTTCGGATAAATAATGGGGAAGTGCTCGCGTTGTGTCTCGTAGGCAGGATTGACCGCCTTCATACCCATGTCAAAACGAATAATAAAGAAATCGAAGTTCAGGCGTAGTCCCACGCCATAGCTGGCAGCCAGCTGGTTCCAGAAGTCGCGCAGGCGCAGTTGGCCACCCTCCTGCTCAGCGTAGGAGCGCAGCGTCCAGATGTTTCCAGCATCGACGAAGAGTGCCCCGCCCAGTTTCCAGAACAGGTGTGCACGGTACTCCAGATTGACATCAAGCTTCATGTCACCCGTCTGGTTGATGAAGTCGATATTGCCGTTCTTGGGGACATAGCGGCCGGGCCCCAAGCTGCGCACGCTCCATCCGCGCACACTGTTGGCACCACCTGCAAAGTAGCGTTTCTCAAACGGCAACACACGGCTGTTGCCGTAAGGATATGCTATGCCGAAACCAATGTGGAACACAAGCTGGTTACGGTAGTCGAACTGGAAGTAGCGCGTAAACTCAAAGTCGCCTTTGGCATATTGTGCAAAGGCCAGCCGGACAAAGGTGTACTGACCCTCACTGTTCTTAGTGAAATCAAAGATGTTGGATGCTAGGCTGAGAGCATTGCCCGCCGTCTCTACGTTAGCTTTGATAGCGTAGGTACCGTTGTTGTAACTGAATCCCAACCCCATTTTCATGATGAACAAGTCCTGGTAGTTATACAGTAGGATGGCATTGCGCGAGCTGTTATCGTCAAGATACTCACTGCGGAAGGTGTCACTGATCCACGGCATGGAAATGTAGTTCAGGTCTAACAAATCCAACTGGTAGCGGTCGTGGTGGTGGGGATTGCTCCAACTATAGCGCCACCCCACGGAGAAAACGCGTCGCCGGAACTCGGGACGGTTCTGCGAGTCCCACAACAGCGACACCTCACTGGTAGCATTGATACGACGCAGGAAACTTGCAGGCAGGAATGGGGCGATAAACTGTGGGAACGACAGTCGTGTCTGAATACTATATTCTTCGAAATTGGAGTTGCTATATCCCTCCAGCCCCTTGATGGCTTCGAAGGCAGCACGCAGCTCAATGCTCAAGTTTTCGGAACCATGGAAGATGTTGCGGTTCTGGTAAGTCAGCGAGGCTGCTGCTCCAAGGTCTCCGGCAGTATTGGTACCTTCAGGCTGGAAGGAAAGGGTGCGGGGTTTGTTGGTGCTGATAGTGATGTCGCAGTCAAGCAGTGCTGAGTCTGGGACTTCATGGAAATTAATGTTGGTAAAACGCACAGCACCCAGTCGCCCGAAACGGTTGTAGGTAGACTGAAGGTCGGATGCCGCGTAGCGCTGTCCCTCGTGCAGGAAGGTATTGCTGCGCAACACATTCTGGCGCAACGGTATAATGCTGTCGCCTACATTGCCACTGGCATAGCGCACCTGACGGATGGTGTACGGACGGTGTGGCAACGTGTCGCTCTGGCTGTTGCGGAAACGGTGCAACACCAATGTCAGGTCTATATCCGTGGTGCCTGCCACTGAGTCGGCACGGAAGCTGATGAAGTCCTTGTTAAAACGGTAGTAGCCCTCGTTGGTCAGCTGTTGTGTGATGCGCTTGCGCTCAGCGTCCAGGTTCTCCACATTGAAAGTCATGCCCTTGCGTAGCCCCCGGTTCTTAATACTATCCATACGCAGCAACCGCGCAATGGCCGTATCCTGAATTTCGTAGTCCACGTCCCTGATGTGGTAGACGGGTCCGGGATGCATGTGGTAGATGGTCTGTAATTTGCGCTTTCTGATGCGGTTCTCCACGTCCACTGTAGCTCGCAGAAATCCTTTGTTCTGCAACTGCAACTGGATGTTGTTGGCACTCACCATGGTCAGTGTAGAGTCGTAGATGACAGGAGCTTCCCCGATAGAACGAAGCGTACGGTTTAGCCATCGCGTAGTGTCGCGACCAGACAGTGAATAGGTCCGCAGTGGAATTTTGACGGCAGAAAACCAACGGGAGTTTCCCCGCTGCCGCACGAAGGCCTTCATGTCGGTGGTGTTGATGTCTTGGTTCTCTACGTCAGTAGTCACCTTGACGCGGTCAAGCAGATAGCTGCCCTCCACCACATATTTGGTCTCGGAGCAAGCAATCAACAGCAGGGCCAGGGCAGCCATTATAATGAACTTCGTGCGCATTTTGGTGCAAAGGTAATAAAAGAAATAAGAAATAAATAATAAAAAATAAAAATTAAGAAATAAATGGAGAATTTAAATGTTAGTATATTAGTCAAAGCGCGCCCCTCCAAAAGACGCATGGCTAATATACAAAAAAGCCCCCACAAATCCAAACAATTTGTGGGGGGGCAATTTCTTATCGTTACAGAGGGGTCAGCAGTAAATCGTTACAAGGGGTCAGCACCTTATAGTTTTCATGGGTCCATTTTCACAAAATTCTCCACATGGATAGTCTGTTCTCAAATAAATAGGGAGGTCGTTTCATTCAACTTCCTCCCCTTTTCTAAGTGACTCCCGCGGGATTCAAACCCACAACCTTCTGATCCGTAGTCAGATGCTCTATTCAGTTGAGCTAGGGAGCCTCCATTTGTTGTTTGCGGGTGCAAAGGTACGGAGTTTTTTTTAATCCGCCAAACTTTTCAAGAGTTTTTTTATAAAAAAAATGCACTTGACTTGATCTTGACGTAACTTGACTTGATCTTGACGTAACTTGACTTGATCTTGACGTAACTTGACTTGATCTTTTTCGTCTTTACTGTCTTTATCGCATTATTTTGTTTTTACACCCGCATTAGGTCATGCATGATACTCACATGTACACATGCCTAATACTCGCTCCAGGCCTTTATGCCAATACCCTCGATGCCAACAGTGCAGAAGGCACGGATGAATGCTGATGCCAATCGGCTGTTGGTAATGAGTGGCACGTTGAGGTCTATGGATGCTCTTCTAATCTTATAGCCATTAGTAAGTTCGTGGGTAGTAAGATCCTTGGGAATATTAATCACCATGTCTATCTGATGCTTGTGCAACAGATCAAGAGCCTGAGGCTGTGCCTCGTCAGAAGGCCAGTGTACAAGTGTATTCCTTATGCCATTGTCAGTGAGGTACTTTGATGTTCCTCCTGTAGCATATAGTTTGTATCCATGGTCGCAGAGCATACGCGCGGCATCCAGCATCTCCGCTTTTTGCTTGGCTCCCCCCGTTGAGAGCAGAATGGCACCGGGCGTAGGGCTTCCATCAGCTTGCTGACGGACAGGTATGCGCTGTCCCACAGAGAGCATGGCCTTGAGCAGTGCGGTATCGGTATTATCGCCTATGCATCCCACCTCCCCCGTCGATGCCATGTCAACACCCAGCACGGGGTCGGCCTTCTGCAGTCTATTAAAGGAGAATTGCGATGCCTTGATGCCCACGTAGTCCAGGTCGAAAAGATTCTTAGAAGGACGTTCTACCGGAAGTCCCAGCATTACTTTAGTAGCCAATTCTATTAGATTCATCTTCAGCACTTTGCTAACAAAGGGAAACGAACGTGAAGCACGCAGGTTACACTCTATAACGAGAATATCATTGTCGCGTGCCATATACTGAATGTTGAACGGGCCGTTGATGTGCAAGGCCCTGGCTATCTGACGCGAAATGCGCTTGATGCGCCGTACTGTTTCCACATAGAGTTTCTGAGGCGGGAACTGTATGGTGGCGTCACCGGAGTGTACCCCGGCAAATTCGATATGCTCAGAAATGGCATAGGCCATTATTTCACCATCGCGTGCCACGGCGTCCATCTCTATCTCCTTGGCGTGTTCGATGAATTTGGATACGACGACAGGATGGTCTTCCGAGACATTGGCAGCTAATAGAAGGAACCGTTCCAGTTCGTCACGATTAGAACAGACATTCATGGCAGCCCCTGAGAGCACATAGGATGGGCGCACCAATACTGGGAATCCGACTCGGTCGACAAAACGGTTGATATCGTCCATAGATGTGAGGGCACTCCATTCAGGTTGGTTGACACCAAGTTCATTGAGCATCTGTGAGAACTTGGCGCGGTCTTCAGCACGATCAATATCGTGGGCAGCGGTGCCAAGGATGGGCACGTGCTGCTCATCCAGATACATGGCCAGATTGTTAGGAATCTGACCGCCTGTGCTGACAATGACGCCATGAGGTTTTTCGAACTCGATGATGTCAAGGACGCGCTCGAAAGTTAACTCGTCGAAATACAATCTGTCGCACATGTCATAGTCGGTAGATACCGTCTCTGGATTGTAATTGATCATCACTGAACGCCATCCCTCGCGCCGGATGGTGTTCAATGCCTGAACGCCACACCAGTCGAACTCTACACTCGATCCTATACGATAGGCACCGCTGCCCAGCACAATAATGCTACGTCCGTCATGCTCGTACTGTATGTCGCTATAGTCTGCATGTTTGCTTACCAGTGCAGCCTTCGGATTGCCATTCATCGAGCTATAGGTGACGTACAGATAGTTGGTCTGGGCTGGATATTCAGCTGCAAGCGTATCAATCTGCTTTACCACAGGCAGTATTCCTTGCTGCTTACGCTTGTTGCGCACCACCAGCAAGGCCTGATGCATGTTGTTGTACTCTGCTTCCAGCCCGATTGCCCGTGCTATCTGGAAGTCAGTGAAGCCATAAACCTTAGCCTGACGTAGCAAGTCTGCATCTAACGTATTGATATGCTGCTTCTTCAGCCTCTCGTCAATGTCAATAATGTGCTTCAGCTTATAGAGGAACCATTTGTCTATCTTCGTAAGCTCATGAATACGGTCGATGGTATATGCTGGCAGGTGCATGGCCTTTGAGATGACAAAGATGCGCTTGTCAGTGGGTTCATGCAGTGCTGCGTCGATGTCCGGTATTTGCAGTTCCTTGTTCTCCACGAAGCCGTGCATGCCCTGCCCTATCATGCGCAAGCCTTTCTGTATGGCCTCCTCGAATGTACGTCCGATGGCCATCACCTCGCCTACGCTCTTCATTGATGAACCCAGTTCCTTGTCGACACCATGAAACTTGGATAGGTCCCATCGCGGAATCTTACATACCACATAGTCGAGAGCGGGTTCAAAGAAAGCACTGGTGGTTTTGGTCACAGAATTCTTCAGTTCAAAGAGTCCGTATCCCATACCCAGTTTTGCGGCCACAAAGGCCAGCGGATAACCTGTCGCTTTAGAAGCCAGTGCCGACGAACGGCTCAGACGGGCATTAACCTCGATGACGCGATAGTCCTCAGACTGTGGGTCAAAGGCATACTGCACGTTACATTCGCCAACGATGCCAATATGGCGGATAATTTTGATGGCCAATGCACGCAGCTTGTGATATTCGGAGTTGGTAAGTGTCTGCGAGGGAGCAATGACGATACTCTCACCCGTATGGATGCCCAGCGGGTCGAAGTTCTCCATGTTACAAACTGTTATGCAGTTGTCATATCGGTCGCGCACCACCTCGTACTCTATTTCCTTCCAACCCTTCAATGACTTCTCCACGAGCACCTGTGGCGAGAAGGCGAAAGCTTTCTCTGCCAGACGCTCCAACTCGTCCTCGTTGTCGCAGAAACCAGAGCCCAGCCCTCCCAAAGCGTAGGCAGCACGCAAGATGACAGGATAGCCCAGCTGGCGTACAGCGTGTCGTACCTGTTCCATGTTTTCGCATGCTTCGCTCTTGATGGTCTTGACATTGATTTCATTGAGTTTCTCTACAAACCGCTCACGGTCCTCCGTGTCCATGATGGCCTGGACGGGTGTACCCAGCACGCGGACTCCATACTCCTCCAGAATGCCTTTCTGATAAAGTTCAACACCACAGTTCAATGCCGTCTGTCCGCCAAAAGCCAGCAGGATTCCGTCCGGGCGCTCCTTCTTGATGACCTGTTCGACGAAATAGGGTTGCACCGGAAGGAAATATATCTGGTCAGCCACCCCTTCCGATGTTTGTACGGTAGCAATATTAGGATTGATGAGTACGGTCTCGATGCCTTCTTCTCGCAGTGCTTTCAGTGCTTGCGATCCCGAGTAGTCGAACTCGCCGGCCTCGCCGATTTTCAGAGCGCCGGAGCCCAGCAGCAGTACTTTATGAATATTCTGGTCTTTCATTATTAATTCTTTTTTCAGTGGTTTCTACGTTTCAAGCGTTTCAAATTATGCTACGTTCTTATTATAGAGCATCTATAAAGCGGTCGAACATGAATTCTGTGTCAACAGGACCCGAGCAGGCTTCCGGATGGAACTGTGATGAGAACCAGGGATTGGTCTGGTGACAGATGCCCTCGTTGGAGCCGTCATTCAAGTTGACAAAGAGTTCACGCCAGTCTCTTTCCAGCGTAGTGGCATCAACAGCATAACCGTGATTCTGAGAAGTGACATAGCAGTGGTTGGTACCCACCTCTCGGACTGGTTGGTTGTGTGAGCGGTGCCCATACTTCAATTTATAGATGGTTGCTCCCGCAGCCTTGCCCATGAGTTGATTGCCCATGCAGATGCCGCAGATAGGTTTCCGGCTGACAGTCATCTGCTTGCGGAGAATGTCCACAGCAGTCTGACAGCGGTCCGGATCGCCGGGGCCATTGGCCAGGAACAGCCCGTCGAAGTTCATCGTCGTGTAGTCGTAATTCCATGGTACGCGGATTACCTCCACTCCCCTGTTGACGAGACACCGGATGATGTTGTGCTTGACGCCACAGTCTACCAGCACCACGCGTCGTCCCGCCCCTTGGTTATAGTAAATGACGTCCTTGCAGGATACGCGCTCCACCCAGTTGACCGAGGAGTAGTCATCATTCACCCCTTCGTCATCAGCATTGCTTATTCCATCGTTTTCATTGTTTATTCCATCGAAGACGATTCGTCCCATCATGACACCGTGTTCACGCAGCACTTTGGTTAGTTGTCGCGTGTCTATGCCCGTGATGCCAGGAACGTGCTCCTGTTTAAGCCAGTCACCCAACGACTGGCAGGCGTTCCAGTGAGCGTACTGCTCAGAATAGTCACTGACCACAAGTGCCGTGGCATATATGCGGTCACTCTCCATGAAGTCAGCCAGCGCACCCACAGCCGCCTCCTCTCTTTGTTTTCCAGAGAAAGTAAACGGAGGAACACCATAATTGCCTACCAGCGGGTAGGTAAGCACCATGATCTGCCCTGCATACGAAGGGTCGGTAAGTGATTCCGGATAGCCCATCATTGCAGTGTTGAACACCACTTCTCCGGTTACGTTCCTGTCATAGCCGAAGCTTTTACCCTGAAAGGTGGTCCCGTCTTGCAGGACCAGTGTTACATTCTTCATATTTTCCGAATTAATATAAAAAAAAGCGACACGTGTTAACGAGTCGCTTAATGGTTTTACTCAACAGTCACAGACTTAGCCAGGTTTCGGGGCTGATCGACATTCTTACCTTTACAGACGGCAACATGGTAGGCTAACAACTGCAGGGGGATGGTTGCCACCAGTGGTTCCAGACACTCCAGCACATCGGGCAGCTCTATCACCTCGTCGGCAATCTTCGAGATGGTGCCGTCGCCCTTCGACACAAGGGCTATCACCCTGCCCTGACGGGCCTTGATTTCCTGTATGTTCGACAGCACCTTCTCGTACATCGCATTATGTGTGGCAATGACGACCACTGGCATGTCGGAGTCGATGAGTGCTATGGGCCCATGCTTCATCTCGGCAGCAGGATAGCCCTCGGCATGTATGTATGATATTTCCTTGAGCTTGAGGGCCCCTTCGAGTGCCACAGGATAAGAGAATCCGCGCCCGAGGTAAAGAAAATTGTGAGCATAAGTAAAGGTGCGTGCCAAGTCGGCCACTTTCTCGTTTGTCTTGAGCACCTCACGGATTTTGTCGGGAATCTCGCTGAGTCCCTTGACTATGCGGAGATACTCCTGCCGGTCAATGGTGCCCTTGGCCTCGCCCATGGCCAGTGCAATCATGGTGAGCACGGTGACCTGCCCCGTAAAGGCTTTGGTAGAGGCGACACCTATCTCAGGACCGACATGAATATATGTGCCGGTATCTGTTGCACGGGGAATGCTGGAACCAATGGCATTGCACACACCGTAGATAAACGCTCCTTTCTCTTTAGCCAGTTGTACAGCAGCCAGCGTGTCAGCCGTCTCGCCGCTCTGCGAGATGGCCACCACGACATCACCCTTTCCGACCACAGGGTTTCGATAGCGGAACTCGGAGGCATACTCCACCTCGACGGGTATGCGGCAAAGTGTTTCTATCATCTGCTTGCCTATGAGTCCAGCGTGCCATGAGGTGCCACAAGCCACAATAACCACACGTTTGGCTGAAAGCAACTGTCGGCGATAGTCTATCAGGGCCGACAGCGTGACGTGGTCACCCTCTACGTTTATGCGTCCTCGCATGCAGTTGGTCAGACACTCGGGCTGTTCGAAAATCTCCTTGAGCATGAAGTGCGGGTAACCGCCCTTCTCTATCTGACCGAGATTGATGTCCACCGTCTTCACGTGCAGTTCCTGCTCCTCGTTAAGAATGCTGACCACCTTGAGTTCTTCACCACGACGTATGACAGCGATATTGCCATCTTCCAGATAGACCACCTTGTCCGTATATTCAATAATGGGACTGGCGTCGGAACCTAAGAAGAACTCGTCCTGTCCGATGCCAACTACCAGCGGGCTCTGCTTGCGGGCAGCAATAATCTGGTCGGGGTCACGTTTGTCGAGCACGGCAATGGCATAAGCTCCGATGACCTGATAGAGGGCCACCTGTACGGCCGTGAGCAGGTCAAGCTGTTTATGCTCTTTAATGTATTCTATGAGCTGGACGAGCACCTCGGTGTCAGTGTCAGAGACGAACTGTACGCCCTTAGCCTGCAGCTTCGACTTCAGGTCGGCATAGTTCTCAATGATACCGTTATGGATGATAGCCAGGTTATGACTCTCTGAATAATGCGGGTGGGCATTGCGCGACGAAGGCTCGCCGTGGGTAGCCCAGCGCGTGTGGGCAATGCCCACCGTGCCGCTGACATCCTTGTCGCCACAATATTCACAGAGATTATCCACCTTGCCCTTCGACTTGAATACGTTCAGGTCGCCAGAGTCATTAATCATCGCTACACCTGCGGAGTCGTAACCACGATACTCCAATCGGCGCAGACCTTTGATAAGGATGGGAAACGCATCCTTGTGTCCGATATATCCTACTATTCCGCACATCGTGTTATTCTGGTTTGTGTTGTTGTTTTGTGTCTTGTTGTGTTGTTGTCTGTGTTCTGCCGTGTGGTGTCCGCGTTGTGTTGTCTTACTTCGTTCTGAAGAGTTCTGCCTGCTGCTGAATGAGCGCCTCGTCGTCAAAGTAGTTGATCCGCATGGCGTCGCGAACCTCGCTCATGGTCTGGACAGCCGTCTCACGCGCACGCGCGGTACCTTTCTTTAATATATTATAAATCTCCGGGATGTCCTGCTCGAACTCATGCCGGCGCTGGCGCATAGGCTCCAGGAACTCGTTGAGAATCTGGTTGAGGAACTTCTTGCACTTCATGTCGCCCAGTCCGCCACGACGGTAGTGATCCTTCAGCTCATCCAGATTCTGGTATTCTGGCCAATAATTCTGGAAGTCCTCGGGTTTGGAGAATGCGTCGAGATAGGTGAACACGGCATTGCCCTCTACGTGACCGGGGTCGTTGAGGTTGACATGCAGCGGATCGGTGTACATCGAGCGCACCTTCTGCCATACGGTGTCGGCATCGTCAGACAGATAAATGCAGTTGCCCAGCGACTTCGACATTTTCTCCTTGCCGTCCGTGCCGGGCAGCCGGCGTGCTGTCTGATTTTCGGGCAGCATGATGTTGGGCTCTACAAGCACCTCAGCATACGTTTGGTTGAAGCGGCGCACCAGTTCGCGAGTTACTTCAAGCATGGGTTCCTGGTCCTCGCCGGCAGGTACGGTGGTAGCCTTGAACAGCGTGATGTCGGCGGCCTGCGAGACGGGATAGCAGAAGAATCCCAAGGGTATGCTGTCACCCTCGAAGCCACGCATCTTCACCTCCGTCTTCACCGTCGGGTTGCGCTGCACACGGCTCACCGAGACAAGGTTCATCAGGTAGGTGGTCAGTTCGGCCAGCTCCGGAATCTGGCTCTGGATGAACAGTGTACACCGCTCGGGGTCAAGACCTGCCGAGAGATAGTCCAACGCCACGTTAACGATGCTCTGCCGGATCTTTTCCGGATTGTCAGCATTGTCGGTCAGTGCCTGCACATCAGCCATGAAAACAAACATCTTGTCGTAGTCACCGCCATTCTGCAGTTCCACACGACGGCGCAGTGAACCGATATAGTGCCCTAGATGAAGCTTGCCTGTAGGACGGTCGCCCGTCAGAATAATCTTTCCCATCAAGATATTTACTATTTACTGATTTACTATTTGCTATTTGCTAAACGCCTGCAAAGGTACAAAATTATTTGCGAACAACGGAACATTTTCTTTGCAAAAGTGTGCAAAGTGACGTTTGAACACTTTTGCAAACACTTTTTCTTGGAAATACAACAAATATTTTCTAACTTTGCATCAGAAAAAACTACAAGAGACATGGTATTAACAGACCGCGAACTATTCTTGCTAATTATCTGCACGGTGTTCTACATCACCTTATTTATTTTGGTGCTTCAGAACAGTCGAAAGAAGATACAGCTGCTGCAAAGCCGCCTGGACCACATACACGACCTTCAGAAGATGGCCGTGATGGAGCGGCCATCCAACGACGTAAGCAGCATTCACACCTCGCCAGCCTATCTACGTCTGCAAAAGAGTCTCGCCGAAGGAAGGAGCCTGAACGACAACGACTGGGCCGAGCTGGCCGACGTGGTGAACAGCGCCTACACTGGCTTCACCGACAAGCTGTACAGCCTGTGCCGCATGAGTACACAGGACTACCGCGTCAGTCTGCTCATCAAGATACGCCTGCAACCCAAAGACATTGCCACGCTGACAGCCCACTCGAAGGAAAGTGTAGCCTCCACTCGCAGCCGTCTCTACCAGAAAGTCTTCGGAAAGAAGGGCTCCACACGCGACTGGGACGATTTTATTCTGTCAATATAACATATATAAATATTAGCATATGATTGAATACTTTTTGACCAACATGTGGCAGGTATGGGCCGTAGTGGCCGTGCTATGCCTGATTCTGGAGCTCTCGTCGGGTGATTTCTTCATCATCTGCTTCTCCATCGGAGCCGTCTTTGCAGTCATAGCAGCGGCACTGGGACTGAGTATCTACTGGCAGGTGGTGCTCTTTGCACTATTCGCTGCCATCGCTATCTTTACAGTAAGGCCTGTGGCCTTGCGTTATCTGCACAAGAACGAGCCCAACAAACCCTCGAACGCCGATGCACTCATTGGCCGGACCGGACGAGTCACAGAGACCGTCAAACCCGGTGCCAGCGGCTACGTACAGATAGACGGTGACCAGTGGAAAGCCGTCACCAAGGGCCAAGGCGACATCGCCATAGGCACAACGGTACGTGTCGTGGGACGCGAAAGCACCATCATCACCGTAGAAGAACTGTAACACACTGGCATCAACGTTAAACAATAAACTTTAAACTAAATAATATGGACATTATGAGTTATGTATTAATTGCTATCGTCGTCTTGGTCATTATCTTTGCCAAGATGGCACTGGTCATCATCCCACAGTCCGAGACCCGCATCATTGAGCGCTTAGGACGCTATTACGCCACCCTCAACCCCGGCATCAACATCATCATCCCCTTCATCGACAGAGCCAAGGAAATTGTGGTACTGACCCGCGGACGCTACGCCTACTCCAACAGCATCGACCTGCGCGAACAGGTGTACGACTTCCCCTCGCAGAACGTCATCACCAAGGACAACATCCAGATGGAAATCAACGCCCTGCTCTACTTCCAGATTGTAGACCCCTTCAAGGCCGTCTACGAAATCTCCAACCTGCCCAATGCCATCGAGAAGCTGACGCAGACCACACTGCGTAACATCATCGGCGAACTGGAGCTGGACGAGACGCTGACTTCGCGTGACACTATCAACACCAAGCTGCGCGCCGTGCTGGACGATGCCACCGACAAGTGGGGAGTCAAGGTGAACCGCGTCGAGCTGCAGGACATCGTACCCCCAGCCACCGTACTGAACGCCATGGAGAAGCAGATGCAGGCTGAACGTAACAAGCGTGCCCAGATACTGACCTCTGAAGGCGAGAAGGCCGCAGAGATATTAGCCTCCGAGGGCGAGAAGACTGCCATCATCAACCGCGCCGATGCCCAGAAACAGCAGGCCATCCTGCATGCCGAGGGTGAGGCTCAGGCACGCATCCGCAAGGCTGAGGCCGAGGCAAAGGCCATTGAGCTTATAACCGAAGCTGTCGGAAAGTCTACCAATCCGGCCAACTACCTGTTAGCACAGAAGTACATCCAGATGCTGCAGGAGCTGGCTACTGGCGACAAGACCAAGACCGTCTATCTGCCTTACGAGGCTACCAACCTCATGGGAAGCATCGGCGGCATCAAGGATTTGTTCAAGTCGGAGTAGTAGCATTGCACTGCAAAAGAGGCTGAATGGCAGTATTAAACTGCCCGTCTCACAAAAAAGCTGTTACAACTTTTCAGAAAACTGTTACAACTATTTAAAAAGTTGTTAGAACTTTCAGAAAAGTTGTAACAGCTTTTTTGTCACGGAGCCTTAACTGTCCATGAAAGCAGATTCAACTGATTTACTATCCCGATAGTTTCCAGGCGTCAAACCGGTGAGACGACGGAAATACTTGGAGAAGAACGAGGCATTGGCGAAGTGCATCTCGTCGGCTATCTGCGCTGCCGACTTGTCGGTGTGGCGCAGTTCTATCTTGATGCGAGTGATGAGTGCACGGTCTATCCAGTCTTTGGCCGTGGTGCCGCTGGCCTGGCGGATGACGGTGTTCAGGTAGCGTTCGGTGAGACACATGCGCTCGGCGTAGTAGCCTATCTGGTGGTGCTCGCCACAATGTTGGGTGACCAGTTGGAGGAAGCGGTCGAAGAGGGTCTGCTCGCGCGAACGGCTACGGGCCTGTTGGTCGGCCTGCTGACGAAACAGGCGGTCGTAATGGTGCATCTGGGCGGCGACAAGGGCGGCGACGGTAGGACGGTGATAGTCGCTGGCAGCATGCACCGTCTGCCAGATGGTGTCGAGAATCTGTCGGGCAATAGCGACATCCTCTTCGCTGGCTTGCAACTGGAAGTCACGCACCTGACCGTTGAATGCCGACGGCAGCTGCCCCTGCGCAAAGGGCGTGGAGAAATTAGCGAATAGCCCTATGCCGAATATGCGCAGGTCGGGCGACAGGCGCTTGGGGGTGATGATGGTGCCCGGACCGATATAGACCAGTGTGCCGCCGGTGAGGTGGCGGTCCTGCAGGTTGAAGTTGATGTCAGCCTCGCCGCTGATAATGATGCCCAGGCGGTGGTCATTGATAATGAAAGGAGGTTCCTGCCGCATCAGCAGACTGAACACGGTGTGGTCGCCGCGCACCATTGCCAGTTCGCTGTTCAGAAAGACATGCTCGCGGATTAGCGAGAGGTGGGGCGTAAGGATGTCACGCATGCGTGAAGCATCCATCAGTTGTGGTTGTTTGTTCATGTTCTGTCCTTTTTATCAGTTGCGGTTTCCTGTTCATCTTCATCACAATTTGCGGGCAAAGATAATCATTTTTCGTGAAATAACGTTCTATTTCTGCATGAATCGAACAAAAAGGACATTTCTTTATTCGTGCGGATAATGCGTGGAAGATAGAAAAGTTGTATCTTTGCACTCGGAAAAACAATAACAACAGGAAATGAAGAAGATATTATTTGTCATGATGTTGGTGCCAGCATGGGCCGCAGGCCAGACACTCGACGACTGTCAGCGGGCTGCAGAGAAGAATTATCCGCAGATTCGGCAGTACGGTCTCATCGAGAAAACCACTGAGCTGACGGTGGCTAACATCCAGAAGGGATGGCTGCCACAAGTGTCGGCACAGGCGCAGGCCACGTATCAGAGTGATGTGACGGCGTGGCCCAGTGAGATGAAAGCGATGATGAGCGGAATGGGCATCGACATGAAGGGACTGACGAAGGACCAGTACCGCGTGGGCATCGACGTGCAGCAGACCGTGTTTGACGGCGGTGCCATCAGCAGTCAGAAGCAGATAGCCCGCAGGCAAGGTGAAGTGCAGGAGGCGCAGACAGAGGTGACGCTGTATCAGGTGCGCCGCCGGGTGAACGAGATGTATTTCTCGCTGCTCATGCTGGAAGAGCAGATTCTGCTGAACCGTGACCTGCAGGAGCTGTTGGCCGGCAATGAACGGAAGCTGCAGGCTATGGTGAAAGGCGGCACGGCGGCAGAAAGCGACTGGCTGAACGTGAAAGCAGAGCGGCTGAACGTCATGCAGCAGGCCACCAGTATGGAGTCGCAGAAGCGAATGCTGACGGCGATGCTCTACACGTTTTGCGGCATAGCCCCCCATTCTTCCCCCGATGGGCCAACATTAGTAAAACCTGCCATTGTGCCCCACTCGGGGGACGAAGGGGGTGCTCGACCTGAGATGCGGCTCTTCGATGCCCAGCTTCGCCTGGCTGATGCACAGGAGAAAGGACTCAACGCAGCGCTGATGCCGCGGTTAGGCGTGTTCGCCCAGGGCTTTTATGGTTATCCCGGCCTGAACATGTTTGAGGACATGATGCGCCGACGGTGGAGTCTGAACGGCATAATTGGTGCGCGACTCACCTGGAACATCGGTGCGCTCTATACGCGCAAGAACGACAAGGCAAAGCTGCAGTTGCAACGCGAGATGACGGAGTCGAACCGCGAAGTGTTCCTCTTCAACAACCGCTTAGAGCAGATTCAGCAGCAGGAGGAGATAGCCCGCTACAGAAAACTGATGGCCGACGACGGCGAGATTATCGCACTGCGACAGGCCGTGAGAAAGGCGGCGGAGTCGAAACTCGCGCACGGCATCATCGACGTGAACGACCTGTTGCGCGAGATCAACCAGGAGAATGCTGCCCGAGTGCAGCAGTCGATGCACGAGATAGAGATGCTGAAGGAAATCTACGACAACCTATACACGACAGGAAGCATCACCCCCTACCCCTCTCCAAAGGGCGAAGGGAGTAGTTACTCTTCGCATTAATTTTAAAATACATTATTTATATATGAAATCATTTACAAATCTATTTACTCCCCTCTCACCTTGGAGAGGGGTTCAGAGTGAGGCTCTTGTGTGCTTATCCTTTATGATGGCCGCGTGCGGAGGGAGTGAGAAAGCGTATGATGCCACGGGTACGTTTGAGGCCACGGAGGTCACCGTGTTTGCAGAACAGAGCGGTGCCCTGTTGACATTCAACGTCAACGAGGGTGACAGCATTGGCCAAGACCAAGAGGTGGGACTGATAGACACCACCCAGACGTGGCTGAAGATACAGCAGCTGGGAGCCACCAAGCAGGTGTATCAGAGCCAAAAACCCGACATGGAGCGTCAGATAGCAGCCACACGTCAGCAACTGGCCAAGGCCCGGCAGGACGAGCAACGCTACCGCGAGCTGGTGGCTGACGGTGCGGCTCCCTCAAAGATGCTCGACGATGCGACAAGCCATGTGAAGGTGCTTCAGAAACAGTTGGACGCACAGGTATCAACTCTCAACACGCAACTCTCAACGCTCAACGCTCAACTTGCCACTGCCGATGTCCAGATAGAACAACTGCGTGATATGCTTCACAAATGCCACGTCACTGCGCCCACCAAGGGCACCGTCTTGGAGAAATACGTGGAACGTGGCGAATTTGTGACCACGGGCAAGCCGCTGTTCAAGGTGGCCGACACGCAAGACATGTTTCTTCGGGCCTACGTTACCTCGGCTCAGCTGCAAACGGTCAAGTTAGGTCAGCGGGTAAAGGTATTTGCCGACTATGGAGACGGGCAGAAGAAGGAGTACGACGGCACCGTAGCATGGATATCGTCGCGTTCGGAGTTCACGCCCAAGACCATTCTGACCGACGACGAGCGGGCAGACTTGGTGTATGCCGTAAAAGTGGCGGTCAGGAACGACGGTTATATAAAGATTGGGATGTACGGGGAAGCCAAGTTCTAATTTACGATTTAACGATTTACAATTTACGATTTATTGTCCAATTTGATGATTGGGATATTTCGTAAAGTTGTAAATGGTAAAATATCGAAATCGTAAATCAATAGTAAATCGTAAATTGTCAAATAGTAAATGAACAAGGTGAACGCGATAGAAGTAAGCCGTATATCAAAGACATACGGAAAAGGGGAAGGGGCTGTCCTTGCTCTCAACGATGTGTCGTTCACGGTGTCGAAAGGCGAGGTGTTCGGACTCATTGGTCCTGATGGTGCAGGCAAGACATCGATGTTCCGCATACTCTGTTCGCTGCTGCTGCCAGATAGGGGATTGCAAATTTCCTCATACGCAACGGTAGATGGTTTCGATGTCGTCAGGCAAATGCGCCAGGTGCGCTGCCAGGTGGGATACATGCCGGGCAAGTTCTCGCTCTACCAGGACCTGACCGTCGAGGAGAATCTCCAATTCTTCGCCACGCTGTTCGGCACTACCGTAGAGGCGGGCTACGACTCAATCAAGGCTATCTACAGCCAGATAGAGCGCTTCCGTGACCGTAAAGCGGGCGCACTGTCAGGGGGCATGAAACAGAAGTTGGCACTATCCTGTGCACTGGTCCACTCGCCCAGCGTGCTCTTCCTCGATGAACCCACCACGGGTGTTGACCCCGTGAGTCGCAAGGAACTGTGGGAGATGCTGCTGACGCTGAAAGAGCGGGGCATCACCATAGTAGCCTCAACGCCCTACCTCGACGAGGTGCGCTGCTGCGAGCGGGTGGCTTTCCTGGACCACGGACAGTTATGGGGCGTGGGTACGCCCGATGATATCTTGGATGAGTTCAGGGACATCTTCAATCCGCCAGGGATAGAGAAGGCTGCGACAGGGTTGCAGCATACGGAACAAGAGAACGTGATTGAGGTGGAGCACTTAGTGAAAGCTTTCGGCACATTCCGCGCCGTGGATGACATCTCGTTCACGGTCAAGAAGGGCGAGATATTCGGTTTCCTCGGTGCCAACGGTGCCGGCAAGACCACCGCTATGCACATGCTGACGGGCCTGAACCAGCCGACGAGCGGCACAGGCACCGTCTGCGGATTTGACATCCGCACCCAGCATGAGCAGATAAAGAAACACATCGGCTATATGTCACAGCGGTTCTCGCTCTATGAAGACCTGACCGTCAGCGAGAACATCCGCCTCTTCGCCGGCATCTATGGCATGAAGGACGACGAGATACGCAGGAAGACAGACGAGCTGCTGCGCCGCCTGAAGTTTACGGAGCATAAAGACACGCTGGTCAGGAGTCTGCCGTTAGGGTGGAAGCAGAAGTTAGCCTTCTCCGTTTCGATATTCCACGAGCCGGGCGTAGTGTTCCTCGACGAGCCGACGGGCGGTGTCGATCCAGCCACACGCCGCCAGTTCTGGGAACTCATCTACGACGCTGCCCGTCGCGGCATCACCGTCTTCGTCACCACCCACTACATGGACGAGGCTGAATACTGCAACCGCATATCCATCATGGTGGACGGCAAAATCAGTGCCCTCGGCACGCCCGACGAACTGAAGCAGCGATTCCATCAGCCCGACATGGACCATGTATTTACTTTCTTGGCGCGGCAGGCCACCCGTTCGGCAGAGTAGTTTTTAGTTCATAGTTCATAATTCATAGTTCATAGTTATGAAACAGTTTATCAGTTTTGTCATCAAAGAAGCCAGGCACATCGTGCGCGACAAGCGCACAATGCTCATCCTCTTCGGCATGCCGGTGGTGATGATGCTACTCTTTGGCTTCGCCATTACGACGGACGTCAGGAATGTGCGGACAGTGGTGGTCACGTCAGAGATGTCGCCCCGCATACAGCAGGCCGTCGAACGACTCTCACAGTCGGAATACTTCACCATCACCGCAACTGTCAGCACTCCGCAGGAAGCCGAGCGCTTCATCCGCAGCCAACAGGCGGATATGGCCGTGGTGTTCGCCAGTGACTTTGCTAGCAAGAAGAATGGCTTGCAGCTGATAGTAGATGGTTCCGACCCCAACATGGCCCAGCAATGGGTCACCTATGCGCAGCAAACCCTTTTAAATGAAGAATTAAGAATGAAGAATGAAGAATCATTTGGGAACCCGGTAGGAAATTCTTCATTCTTCATTATTCATTATTCATTATTATACAACCCCCAGATGCGGTCGGCCTACAACTTCGTGCCGGCCATCATGGGCATGCTGCTGATGCTCATCTGTGCCATGATGACCTCCATCAGCATTGTCCGCGAGAAGGAACGAGGCACGATGGAGGTGCTGCTCGTCTCGCCAGTACGCCCGCTGATGGTCATCATAGCCAAGGTCGTTCCTTACCTGGTGCTGGCTTTCGTGATTCTCATGGTCATCTTGCTCATGGCCCGCTATGTGCTTGGCGTGCCCCTGGCTGGCTCGCTGTTCTGGATCATCGCCGTTTCCACCTTATATATATTATTGGCTCTCTCGCTCGGACTGCTTATCTCCAATGTTGCCCAAACGCAGCTCGTGGCACTGCTGCTCTCGGCAATGGTACTGCTCATGCCCGTAGTGATGCTCTCCGGGATGTTGTTTCCTGTGGAGTCGATGCCTCAGGTGCTGCAGTGGATAGCCGCCGTCGTGCCCCCTCGCTACTATATTGATGCCATGCGAAGGCTGATGATTATGGGTGTTGGCATCGGCGAGGTCATGAAGGAGGTCGCTGTCCTGGCAGCTATGACCGTGGTGCTGCTCACCGTCGCTCTGAAGAAGTTTAATGTCAGGCTGGAATAAGCCCAACTCTCAACCCCCAACTCTCAACTATGATCAAGTATCTCATACAAAAAGAATTCCTCCAAATTCGCCGCAATGCCTTTCTGCCGCGGCTCATCGTCATGTTCCCTATCATGATTATGTGCGTCATGCCGTGGGTGATGCAGATGGAGGTGAAGAACATTCGGGTGGATGTGGTTGACATCGACCATACCACCGAGTCGCAGCGGCTGGTCAGTCAGATAGCAGCCAGCAACTACTTCATCTTCAATGGACAAAAGGCCACATACGCTGAGGCAATGAAGGACATCGAGAATGGCCAGACAGACATCATCCTGGAGATTCGCAACGGCCGTTATCTCATTGCCGCCAACGCCGTCAACGGTACCAAGGGATCGATGGGCAGTGCCTATCTCTCGCAGATTGTCACATCGCACCTCTCGCCTTCTGCCTCTCACCTTTCACCTCTTACCTTATATAACAAACAGCAGAACTACAAGCTCTATATGATTCCGGCCCTGCTGGCCATCGTGATGATGCTGATGACGGGCTTCCTGCCTACGCTCAATATCGTAGGTGAGAAAGAGAGCGGCACCATCGAACAAATCAACGTCACGCCCGTCTCGAAGTGGGCCTTCATCCTCTCCAAGCTCATCCCTTACTGGCTTATTGCCCTCTTCGTCGTCACCGTCTGTCTTCTGCTGGCATGGCTTATCTATGGTCTCACACCTGTCGGACCGCTCTGGCTGGTCTACGTGCTGGCCATGCTGTTAGCGCTGTTCTTCTCATCCTTCGGTCTCATTATCTCCAACTACAGCGACACCATGCAGCAGGCCATGTTTGTCATGTGGTTCTTCATCGTGTGCATCATGCTGCTCAGCGGTCTTTTCACCCCCACGCGCTCCATGCCCGACTGGGCCTACCTGACAACCTACGTCAATCCGATGCACTACTTCATCGATGCCATCCGCACAGTCTTTATTCGTGGCGGAGGCTTCTACGAGGTGGCTCACCAGGTGCTGGCCCTCCTCGCCATCGGTCTGTTCATGGCTCTCTGTGCGGTGCAGAGCTATAAGAAGAACTGCTGATGCTTATCTCGCCACGGATACAAAAAAAATCACCACAGAGACAAAATAATCTCTATGGTGAATTTTAGGCAAAAGGGGCGCGCATTACTTCATGTCAGCCTCTGCCTGCTTGGTCTTCGGATCGTCGGCACCATAGCGGCCATAATAGGCCTGGTAGCGGTTGTAGCCCCAGTTGGCCTGCATACGGTCGGGGTCCAGTTCCTTGGCCTTGTCGAAAGCCTGGATTGCCTCGTCGTAGTGTTTCTGGGCTGTTGCATTGTCGGCAGCATTGGCAGCAAGCACAGAGAGGCAGGCGCCGAGATATGTCCACACCACGGGATTGTCGGGCTTGGCCTGCGCAGCCTGCCGCAGCCACTTGGCACCTTCCTCGGCATTGTTGTCGTTGACGGCCATCAGGCCCTTGTTGGCCAGGGCAGTGAACGAGTTGGGATATTTTGCCAGATGTCCGTCGAGCAGGGCCGTCTGGGCAGCCTTGTCTTTCATTCCCTCATACATGGCGTTCAGTCCGTCGAGTATGACGTCGTTCTCCGGGTCTTGCTCGTACATCTGCTTCAGCTGGCTGACGTATGCCACTGAGTCTGCATGGGTCTTCAGGTTCTGACGCATGGCGTAGAGCTGGAAGTTGACGGCGTCGGCCTTCTGCTGCGGGTCGCGCTTGGCCACCTCAAAATACTTGTTGGCACGCTCCATCTGCTGTGCCTGGTAGGCATAGCGTCCGGCGAAGAAGGCCACCTGGCCGATGTACTCCTTCTCGGCGTCGTGATTCTGGGCAGCAAAGAAGGGATCCTCGGCAGAGTCAACGAAGGTACCCCAGTATTTCAGCACACCGGCATCATGGCCGTTCTGGGCCTCGCTCTGCCCGATGTTCACCAGGTGGGAACGTACATTCCACACGCGCTCAGCATTCTTCTCGGCAAACTTGGGGTCTACCTTGCCCTTGCCGTTGGGCTGCTGGTCGTACTTGTTGCACTCAACGGCCAGTTCAATGGCGTCGCAGATGGCGTTGGCCAAGCCCAGCGTGTCGTACTCCTTAGTCTTACCGGTTCCAAGCTGCACGGCGGCCTGATTCTCGGCAATGGTTCCAGTTTCGTTAGTCACCTTCTTCATGGCCAGGTCGACCAGGTGGTTGTAAGCCTTGGCTTTCTCACCGTTGTCAGCCATCTGGCTGAGGTTCTGCTTGAGCAGGTTAGCAGCTTCCGTGTAGTCCTTCGACTTCATGACAGCCTTCAGAGCATCACTGTCACCGGCAAAGGCCGCAGCGCTGACTGCGAACATCATTGCCATCAACATTAATTTTTTCATACGCGTTAATGATTTTCGATTTAACAATTTATTATTTATACTTTAGATTTAGTTATTACTCTTCGTCGGGGGTCGCGATCAGCGGGGTATCGATAGCTTCGTCGGTAAGCTCCTCATCGACAATCTCTGCCTCCTCGACATCTTCCTCCTGGCTCGACATGACCTTGCATACCGAGGCGATGGTGTCGTTCTTCTTCTGCAGGTTGATAAGTCGGACTCCCTGCGTGGCTCGTCCCATGATGCGCACATCGGCAACCTTCAGGCGGATGAGCACTCCCGACTTGTTGATGATCATGAGGTCGTTCTCGTCGGTCACCACCTTGATGGCTACCAGACGGCCGGTCTTCTCAGTGACGGCCAGCGTCTTGACACCCTTGGCTCCACGGGCAGTCTTGCGATAGTCCTCAACCTCGGAGCGCTTGCCATAGCCGTTCTCTGAAACAACCATGATGGTCTCGGTCTGCGGGTCGTTGACGCATACCATGCCTACCACCTCGTCGTCGCCGCCATCGAGACGCATACCGATGACACCGGTGGACACGCGGCCCATGGAGCGGATGTCGTTCTCGTCGAAGCGGACGGCACGGCCATTGCGGTTGGCCAGCAACAGCTCGTTGTGGCCGTTGGTCAGACGGACGCCTACCACCTCGTCGCCCTCGTTGATGTTGAGGGCGCGGACACCGGCAGCACGCACATTCTTATAAGCATCAAGACGGGTCTTCTTGATAATACCCTGCCTGGTGGCAAAGACCACATAGTGCGACTGCAGGAACTCCTCGTCGTTGAAGTTCTTGATGCGCAGCACGGCGTTGATGGCATCGTCAGGCTCAATGTTGAGCATGTTCTGCACGGCACGTCCCTTCGACGACTTATCGCCCTCGGGAATCTCGTAACACTTCTGCCAGTAGCAGCGGCCCTTCTGGGTGAAGAAGAGCAGCGTGTTGTGCATGGTGGCGGGATAGATGTACTCGGTGAAGTCGTTGTCGCGATGGCGGGCGGCCTTGGCACCGACGCCCCCACGGCCCTGCTCGTGGAACTCGTCGAGCCTGGTGCGCTTGATGTAGCCCATGTGCGAGATGGTGATGACCACCGGGTCGTCGGGATAGAAGTCCTCGGCATTGAACTCGTGGTCGAAGGGAATAATCTCGGTGCGACGCTCGTCGCCATACTTCTCCTTCACCTCCTGCAACTCCTGCTTCATGACCTCCTTGCAGCGCTCGGGGTTGTTCAGGATTTCCTCCAGGTCGGCAATGAGCTTCATCAGGTCGTCATACTCCTGGTGCAGCTGGTCGACGCGCAGGCCGGTGAGCTGCGACAGACGCATGTCGACAATGGCCTTCGACTGCTGCTCGTCCAGATTGAAGCGCTGTTCCAGGTTGCGCTGTGCGTCACTCGGGGTTTTCGAGTTGCGGATGATGTGCACCACCTCGTCGATGTTGTTGACGGCAATAATCAAGCCCTCTAAGATGTGGGCACGCTCCTGAGCCTTCTTCAAATCGTAGCGCGTACGACGGATAGTGACATCGTGGCGGTGCTCAACGAAGTACTTCACACACTCCTTGAGCGTCAGCAGACGGGGACGGCCCTTCACCAGCGCAATGTTGTTGACGGAGAACGACGACTGCAAGGCAGTCATCTTGAACAGCTTGTTCAGCAGCACGTTGGCATTGGCGTCGCGCTTGCAGTCGACGACGATGCGCATGCCCTGACGACCGGACTCGTCGTTGACATTAGCCACACCCTCAATCTTATGCTCATTGGCCAGGTCGGCAATGTACTTCACCAGGTCAGCCTTATTGACACCGTACGGTATCTCCGTGACCACTATCTTGTCGTGGGTCTCGGTGGTCTCTATCTCTGCCTTGGCACGCATCACAATACGTCCGCGGCCCGTCTCGTAGGCATCGCGAACGCCCTGCAGGCCGTAGATGTAGGCACCGGTGGGGAAGTCGGGACCGGGAATGTACTGCATCAGCCCGTCGGTGTCGATGTCGGGATTATCAATATAGGCACAGCAACCGTCGATAACCTCTCCAAGATTATGGGTAGGCATGTTCGTGGCCATACCAACGGCAATACCGTTGCCGCCGTTCACCAGCAGGTTGGGAATCTTGGTGGGCATGACGCTAGGCTCTACCAGCGAGTCGTCGAAGTTGTTCACCATGTCGACGGTGTCCTTCTCCAAGTCGTCCATGATGTGCTCGCCCATCTTTGACAGACGGCACTCCGTGTAACGCATGGCGGCAGGGGAGTCGCCGTCGACACTGCCGAAGTTTCCCTGACCGTCCACCAGCGTGTAGCGCATGTTCCACTCCTGAGCCATGCGCACCAGTGCACCGTAGACCGACGAGTCGCCATGAGGGTGATACTTACCCAGCACCTCGCCAACCACACGCGCACATTTCTTATAAGGTTGGGTACTGACATTGTTGATGCCCATCATACCGTAGAGAATACGGCGATGGACGGGCTTGAAACCGTCGCGCACGTCAGGCAGCGCACGGGCCACAATCACTGACATAGAGTAGTCAATGTAGGAGGACTTCATCTCCTCCTCGATGTTGATTTTAATAATTCTGTCGTTGTCGAATGTTTGATCCATCTTAATTATTTACGATTTGACTATTTACGATTTACTATTTATTTACGATTTTTCTATTTACGATTTAGTGTTCACGTTCTTGTTGCACGACATCAGACCCCGAAAAGGACAATTTCACGTTTAAGGCACTTTTTAAGCCCGCTAACGCATTTTCTGCCTTTCTAAAACCGCACAAAAGTACAAAGAAAAGAGCAGAGCGCAAAATAAATTAAGATTTATTTTCGAATAAAATACTCATGACTGATGGTCATTTGAAAACATTTGCCGCTGGTCCATGTCGGGAGAAGCTACCGAACAGGACGTATGGCGAAGGTAAAGTCATACGAGTGCAGAGGCAGCAAATAGGGACGTTCAGGCCAGGCGCCCCACGAGTTGACACACCCAAGTCCCATCTGACGCTGCTGGATGTGCACCTGAGTCAGCGGACGTTCCACCAAGTCGCCGCTGTGCTGCCCCCAGCGGTGCTCCTTGACGGGACCCGCATCGAGGTCTTCGACCAGATAAGGCAGCGCGGAGCATTCCATCGGGGCATTGCTGTAGAAGTGCAGTCCCCTACCCGACTGTGCGTCAACAACCTCGAACCAGCGGACGTCAGTGTGGTTGCCACTCTCCTGCGGACGGACGTAGGGATAATACTCATCCTTCACTGCTCCCTCGTAGTATCCAATGAACTCAGAGCTGTTGCGGTCGCAGTAGTTCTCGTGGGGACCACGACCGTAGTACTTCACCTGATCATACTGCTTGGGCATCTGCAGCTGCATACCGTAGCGGAAAAGCCACTGGTCTTTCGTCTCGCCCTTAGGTTCCAGCTGCTGACGGACAAGAACTACGCCAGAGGGTTGTAAAGTATAGGTCATGGTGAGCACGGCAAACGGCATGTCTATCTGTGAAACGACACTATTGTCTTGCACTGAGACACTTGCCACCTTCATCTCTGGGTTCCGCCACTGGGCAAAACGCTGCTGCAGGCGGGCACCATAATCGTTGTCGGTCGGTGCACGCCAGAACTCAGGCATGAGGCTCTGGCGGTCAACGAGCATGGGCTGGCCGTCGACATCGAGATAGTCAATCATGCCCGACCACTTGCCGACGGTCATTGTCGTGCCTGCGGCCGTGAGCTTGATGTAGCTCTTAGTCTGCTCTTTCTCGACCGATGCATCAATGGCGGGCTGCAAAGAGGGATACTGGTAAGGCTGGACGATGAACTGCTGGCGGGCTATCTCCCGGCCGTCTTTCTGGCATGAGAAGTTGACACAGACCTCGTCAGCACGATGGTGTTGCATGACGCGCTGCAGCGTCTTCTGCAGTTGCTCGTCAACAATAGTCTTGCGCTGATGAGCTGCTATGCCACTGAGGTCTATAGTACCAGTATGCCGCCTGACCTTCCAAAAGAGCTGACAGCCGTCGAGAGGTGTGAAGAAATGCTCATTATACACCTCGAAGCGGCCTTCCTTCAGTCCCTTGTCTTCCAACCATACATTCTGATACCAATACTGCACCTCATAGGCATGGGGATTCAGCCGACGGTCGGGGGCGATGATGCCGTTGCAGTTGAAATTATAGTCGCTGGCAGGATAGCGCCCGTAGTCGCCACCATAGGTAAATATTTCCTTACCGGTTAGTGGGCTCTTGTCACGCAGACCCTGGTCAACAAAATCCCAGATGAAACCGCCCTGATACTTGGGATATTTACGTATCAAGTCCCAATACTCCTTGAAACCACCCATCGAGTTGCCCATGGCGTGGGCATACTCACACTGGATGAGCGGACGCGGATTGCCCCCCTGACTGTAGCTCTCGCAGTCGCGATAGTAGTAGTACATAGGACAGAAGATGTCGGTCTTGCCGTTCTGACCGGACTGCTCATACTGCACTGGACGCGACGCGTCAACCGACTTGATCCAGTCGTAGACATGCTCGAAGTTGGGACCGTAGCCGGCTTCATTACCCATGCTCCAGATGATGATGCTGGGATGGTTGCGCAGCGAAAGTACGTTACCCTGATTACGCTCCAAATGCATTAGTCTGAAATCGCTGCTCTTAGCCAGCGTCTGCTCGCCATAGCCCATGCCGTGACTCTCAAGGTTGGCCTCTGCGACGACATAAAGACCTGCCGAGTCGCACAGCTCATACCAGCGCGGGTCGTCAGGATAGTGTGAAGTGCGCACGGCATTGATGTTGAGCTGCTTCATGATGCTGATGTCCTGGCGCATGCGGTCGACTGACATCACATAACCGCCATCAGGGTCAAGCTCGTGGCGGTCGACACCTTTTATTATTATAGGCTGACCGTTCAGAAGTAACTGCCCATCCTTGATTTCAATATGACGGAAACCCATGCGCTGGCGGACGACCTCAAGCACGCGTCCCTTCTTTTTCAGCGTAATGATGAGGTTATACAATCGTGGAGTCTCTGCCGTCCAGGGACGAACATCCTTCGGATCAAGAAAGAAGTGTTCGTGATGATAGTAGGGCCAGCGGTGTCCGTCGTGCCTGAAGATGACGCGACCGGAGAGGTCTTCAAGCGCCACCTCAAGGCTGACACCTGAAGAATTATTCACATCAATGGTGTAACCTATCTCGCCACGGTCCTCGTCAACAAGCCAATCCTGAATGACACTGATGTCCTCGATATGAATACGTGGACGGCTGTAAAGGTACACCTCGCGGGCTATTCCCGTGAAGCGCCAGAAGTCTTGGTCTTCCAAGTAAGAACCGTCGCACCAGCGCATCACCTGCATGGCAATAAGGTTCCTGCCCTTCTTCACGTACTTCGTAATGTCAAACTCAGCAGCCATCTTTGAGTCTTCGCTGTAACCGACATAACGGCCATTCACCCACACTTTCAGATTGCTAGTGGCTGAGCCAACATGGAACAACACCTGCTGCCCCTGCCAACTGTCAGGCAAGATGAAATCACGGCGATAAGAGCCTGTATAATTCTCTGTCTCACCAATATACGGAGGATTGCTCTCGAAAGTTGTGGACCACGAATAGCCAATATTCTTATAGATACGATCGCCATAACCGTTCAGTTCAAACAAGCCTGGAACAGGGAACTGCTCCCACTGTTTATCATCGTAGTTTACCTGATAGAAGCCTTGAGGAGCATCCTGATGATTCTTCGCAAAACAGAAACGCCACATACCCTCCATAGACAAATAGCGCTGCGAGCGGGTCTTGTCGCCCATTCTGGCAAGCTGTTCGTTCTCGTAAGCAAAGAAGTTGGCACGCCGTGACTCGCGATTTTGGTGATTGACTTGAGGATTACGCCACTCGGGGGTCTGGTCTGCAGACTGTGCTGGCACAATGACTAGCATCAGCATCACTGACAATAAATAGTTTCTCATCATAGGTTATGTAGCACTGCAAAAAATAGTTGTATTTGCGGCAAAATTACGAAAAAAGACTGAAACTTCATAAAATTTTCAGAAGATTAACGCAGTAAGTGCGTAAATAAAAGGCAAATAGGGATTTCCTTTTTATGCCTAACTACAGGGGGGTGTACGACAAGCCCCAGACTTTGGCGACGGCTTCGTAGGTACAACGACCGTCAACCATATTGACACCCCGTGCCAGTGACCGGTCGTCGCGGCAGGCCTGTTGCCACCCCTTGTCAGCCAGTGCCAGCACATAGCGCAGGGTGGCGTTGGTGAGGGCAATGGTGGACGTGTTTGGCACAGCTCCTGGAATGTTGGCTACAGCATAGTGGACAATGCCGTCGACCTTGTAAACGGGATCGCTATGGGTGGTGGGATGCGAGGTCTCGAAACACCCACCCTGGTCGATGGCGACATCAACCAATACGGTGCCCTTCTCCATCAGTGCCAGCATGTCACGCGAAATCAGTTTCGGTGCGGCATCGCCCGGAATGAGCACGGAACCAATGACAATGTCGACTGTGGGCAACTCGCGGCGGATGTTATGCTCAGAGGAGTAGAGCGTATGCACGTTGGCAGGCATCTCGGCAGCCAACTGCTTCAGTTTGGGCAGCGAGACATCGGTGATGGTGACGTCGGCACCCATGCCAGCAGCAATGCGGGCAGCAGCCTCGCCCACCGTACCACCACCTAGCACCAGCACACGTGCGGGTTTGACACCTGGCACACCAGCCATCAGTTTTCCCTTGCCGCCCTGCGTCTTCTGCAGATAGTACGCTCCGTTCTGGGTCGCCATGCGTCCGGCGACCTCGCTCATGGGGATGAGCAACGGCAGGGAGTGGTCGTCGCGCTCGACGGTCTCGTAGGCAATACACGTGGCTCCGCTCTGGAGCATGGCGTGAGTCAGTGCTTCCTCGCAGGCGAAATGGAAGTAGGTGAAGACGACCTGTCCCTTCCTGACCAGCGGATATTCAGGGAAGATAGGTTCCTTAACTTTCACAATCATGTCTGCCTCGCGATATACATCTTCAATGGCGGGCAACAACTGTGCGCCCACCGACTCATAGTCACCGTCGCTGAACCCGCTGCCCTCCCCTGCAGTACGCTGCACGTAGACGGTGTGTCCACGTCTTACTAACTCGGCGACGCCCGACGGTGTCATACCCACTCGGTTCTCGTTGTTCTTAATCTCTTTGGGAATTCCTACTTTCATAGCGGTCAAAGAATAAAATGTTAAACATGAAGGTAATCTGTATCGCTGGCACCCATCTCACTTTATGGTTACATACCTCAGGTGCGTGCGGTTACAATGGTATGAATAAACGAACAATATCAGTAGTCCCGCCGCTCGTGCAATGGCCAGAGCACCTGGCCGAAGAGCTGATAGCGGTCGAGGAGGTCTTTCTTGTAGTGCAGCGTGATGCGCCGGTCGCGGATTCCTTGGACGGTGAAGTGGTAGACGGAGCGGTTGCCCTGGTAGTCGCGCAGGATGTATGTAAGGTGGTAAGGGCGCTCCTCAGTGAAGTTGACAATGCCACGGTTGAAGTCGGTATGAAGGATGGGCAGCCGGACTCCGGGCTCACGAAAGGACTTCATATACCAAACGTGGGTGTGCCGCCAGTGGTGGTAGTCGCCCCAGCGGTTCACCTCAGGCTGACAGCTGATGGGGATGCTGTCGACATCGGAATGGAACACTTCACGCCCGTCGACCAGCAGTTGTGTGTAGCGGATGCCATAATGATTATAGGTGGCCTCACTGTAGTCGTCGGCCCACAGTGCGAAGCCTACCCTGCCCCACGCCGTGAAATTGCGGGTGACGGTCCACTGGGTGTGCTGCTGCTTGGTGTCCGGCTGTCCGAAACCGAAGGTCTGCTGGGTGAAGCCCCCATTGAAAACACCTTCGCTGCCCTGGGGGATGGCCATGAGGGAATGGGCTTGTGGTGCCACGGTGTCGGCAATGACATGTGCCAGCTTTGACATGGGGTCACGCATGACCCATGTCTCCGTGTCGTGGAGTTCCAGGTGCAGATGTGGTCCGGTGGAATGGCCCGTATTTCCGCTAATTGCAATGAGGTCGCCCGCCTTGACCGGCAACTGGTGTTCCGTAAAGCGGAGGTCCAGCGTGTCGCGCCGTCCTGTGCGCTGGAACAGCCGTTCGTAGGGTCCTGCAAAGCGTTTCAAGTGACAGTAGACACTGGTAAGCCCGTCGGGATGGCTGACATAGATGGCATTGCCAAAGCCGTACTTGTTGACGGTGATGCGGCTGACGTAGCCGTCGGCAATGGAAAAGATCTGCTTACCCTCTTGGTTGTTGGTCTTGATGTCAAGTCCCCCATGGAAGTGCCATGGCCGCGGCTCACCGAAGTTTCCGGCCAGCACGATGTCGTAGTCGACGGGAGACTGGTAGGTTACGTCTTTGGTGTTTGAGGTTTGGGGCTCATGATTACTACAGGCGGAGAGTGTCGCCATGTAAAGACATGCTGCCCAAACGTTACGCCACGGAATCATAAAATTCAACTTAAAAAAATCAACATTTAACATTCACCACAGAGACATATAGACACAGTGACTGACAAAGGCTCTGTGCCTCCGTGCCTCGGTGGTGAGATCAAATAAGAGTCCGCTGATATTCGCTACAAAAATAAAGTCAACAGGCCTTGAAACTCATGTCCAACCCCTTGACAGAATGGGTCAGAGCACCGACGCTGACGAAGTCGACACCCTGCTCGGCATAGTCACGGATGGTGTCGAAGGTGATTCCTCCACTGGACTCTGTCTCATAGCGCCCAGCAATGATGCGGACAGCCTTCCCTGTGTCGCTGACAGAGAAGTTGTCAAGCATGATGCGGTCGACACCGCCATGGTCAAGCACCTGCTGCAGTTCGTCGAACGAGCGCACCTCAATCTCAATCTTCAGGTCGAGGCCCTTGGCGTTGAGATACTGATGGCAGCGGTCGATAGCGTTGGTGATGCCTCCGGCAAAGTCGACATGGTTGTCCTTGAGCAGAATCATATCGAAGAGTCCGATGCGGTGGTTACACCCTCCTCCGATCTTGACGGCCTGCTTCTCAAGCATGCGCATGCCCGGTGTGGTTTTACGGGTGTCCAGCACGCGGGTCTTGGTGCCCTGCAGTCGCTGCACATAGCGGTCGGTCATGGTGGCTATACCGCTCATGCGCTGCATGATGTTGAGCATGAGCCGCTCTGTCTGCAGCAATGAGCGCACACGTCCGGCGACGATCATGGCTATGTCGCCCTTCTTCACACGGGTGCCATCTTCCATAAGAACCTCCACTTGCATGTCGGGGTCAAAGCGGTGGAACACCTCCTTAGCCACTTCGACACCTGCCAGTATGCCGTCTTCCTTGATGAGCAGATGCGACTTACCCATGGCATCCTCGGGAATGCAGCACAGGGTGGTATGGTCGCCATCGCCAATGTCCTCGGCGAACGACAGGTCGATGAGCCGATCAACGAGCTCCTTGACATCCATGTCGTAGTTGGGTCTGTAGAAATCGATACTCAGCATAATTTCTCTTCCTTAAATGACTATTATCTCTTCAGCTTATACTGGTCTTTGAACAGATAGATGCCAACGCCCAGACGCAAGCCGTAGCTCATATAGTCGGAACTCTTGGTAGAGATGTCGAAGAATATCTCCGGCTCAAGGGTCACCGTACGGGTGATGAAGAAGGCATAGCCTGCATGCACGCCCGGCATCAGGTCGTTATAGCCTTCGCTATGCCTGTATTTCAAGCCTGCACCAAGGTAGATGCCGTTCTGGCTGATGTAATAACGGGCGGCAGCACCCAACACGAGGTTGTCGCCAAAGTCTTTCCAGTGCTCATAGCCCACCTCACCGATAGCCATCAGATTGTCCTGAAACAGATAGCCGGCCTTGGCGTTGAGTCCGAGGTGGAACTGCTTGGACTGACTACTGATGTCGAAACCTGAGAACGATGCTCCCAGATAGCCCTTACCTTTTTCAAACTGTGCATGGGCGGCCACCGTCATAAGCAGTGCTACAGTGAATAATGCAATTTTTCTCATAATCTTTAAATAGTTTAAAAAGTAACCGATTATTTATTGTTTATAAATCTCCTGTGCCATAAAGCAAACCATGCACCGGCCACAACAAGCGTCACACAGGCAATGCCTGCCGCCCACACACCTGACAGGCTGAAAACCTGTTCGGCCAGGAGGAAGGTGACACACACCGACGTCATGAACAGAGCAGGCACAAGCGTGATGAAATACTGCTTCTTCTGCTGAACAAGGTAGACGGTGACAGACCACAAGGTGAATACGGCCAGCGTCTGGTTAGACCATCCGAACCAGTTCCACAGCATGTTGAAACCTTCCTTGTCGGACATCTGCCATATCAACAGTGAAGCTACGGCAACGAAGAGGGGGATACAGATGTACATTCGGCTGCGAATGCTCTTCTGTTCAAGGCTGATGAACTCTGCAATGATCAGACGGCATGAGCGTAGGGCAGTGTCGCCACTGGTGATGGGGGCTGCCACCACACCCAACAATGCAAGTATGCCTCCGAAGACGCCAAGCCACTCGTTGCAGATAATATTCACCACAGAGGGCGCATCATTGATGGCTGCCGCACCGCCGACAATCTGCTCGTAACCGGGCGTAGGACTGTCGTAGAAGAAATACATGGCCACCGTTGCCCAGATGAGTGCAACGATACCCTCGGTAATCATGGCTCCATAAAAGATGGGGCGTCCCATGTGCTCAGACTTCAGGCAGCGAGCCATCAGGGGACTCTGGGTGCCATGGAAACCGCTGATGGCTCCACAAGCAATGGTGATGAACAATGCCGGGAAGATGTTCTTCGTCGTCAGGGCCTGACCACTAATACCTTCCCACACTTCTGGAATGTCAGGCATCTTCACGAACAGCACCACTAGCAGGGCTGCGGCCATGAACAAGAGAGAAAAAGCAAAAAGCGGATAAATCTTGCCGATTATCTTGTCTATGGGCAGCATGGTGGCAAAGATATAATAAATGAAGATGACGATAATCCAGAAAGTGTACTGTCCCAGATTTTCCGTGACCACTGCGGGCTCCCACATGCCGCCTAAGATTTTTGCAGGACTGAACACGAAGACGGCTCCCACCATCATCAGGAGGAATACGGAGAAGACAAGCATCACCTTCTTGGTGGTATTACCTAAATAGGCTCCTACCAGCTCGGGCAGTCCGGCACCATCATGGCGGACGGACAGCATTCCGCTGAAGTAGTCGTGAGTAGCACCGGCAAAGATGCATCCTAAAACAATCCACAGATAGGCTGCCGGTCCGAACTTGGCACCCATGATGGCACCGAAGATGGGTCCTGTACCGGCAATGTTGAGGAATTGAATCATAAATATCTTCCAGTTGGGAAGAACAATGAAGTCAACGCCATCGGCCTTTGCCACTGCTGGGGTCACTCGGTCGTCAGGTCCAAACACCCGCTCCACGAAGCGGCCATATAGCACATAACCCAAAACAAGAGCCACTAGGCTCACACAAAATGAAATCATTTTCTTATTATAATTGTAACCATTAAAAAAACTTGCTGCAAAGGTAGTAAAAATAGTTCATAGTTCATGGTTCATGGTTCATAATGAAGTTCACGTTTAAGCCTTTTTAACGAATATAAATAGGAAAACTATGAACTATGAACTATGAACTATGAACTAAAAATTGTACCTTTGCGCCCGAAATGAAACAATCCACCTTATTACTATTGACGGCACTGTGCGTTTCAGTACTGATGAAAGCACAGCCAAAGCACGAGGTGAGAGCCGTCTGGCTGACCACCATCGGAGGTATTGACTGGCCCATGAGCTATGCCCACGACGGCATGGGCATCCGCCAGCAACAAGAGGAACTGTGCCACATACTGGACCGCATGAAGCAGATCAATGTGAACACCATACTGCTGCAGACCCGCGTACGAGCAACCACCATCTACCGGTCGGGACTGGAGCCCTGGGACGGATGCCTGTCCGGCAAGCCAGGACGAACGCCAGGATACGACCCCCTGCAGTTTGCCATCAACGAGTGTCATCGCCGGGGCATGGAACTGCATGCCTGGGTGGTGACCATCCCCATCGGCAAGTGGCAGTCGTTTGGTTGCCAGCAGTTGCACCGGCGATATCCGTCAATGGTGAAGCGCATCGGCGAAGAAGGATACATGAACCCCGAATCTGCGCAGACGGCAGACTATCTGGCTGACATCTGCGAGGAGATTACGCGCAACTATGACGTGGACGGCATACACTTAGACTACATCCGCTACCCCGAGACATGGCGCGGCAGAAAGTCTGAAGATAACATCACACACATTGTACGAAGCATCCGCCACCGCATAAAGCTTTACAAGCCGTGGGTAAAGCTAAGTTGCTCGCCCATAGGGAAATATGAAGACCTGAGCCGATACTCGTCACGGGGATGGAACGCCCGCAGAACGGTGGCACAGGACGCGCAGGGATGGTTGCGCCAGGGACTCATGGACCAGCTGTATCCAATGATGTACTTCCAGGGCAACAACTTCTATCCCTTCGCCATCGACTGGCAGGAGCAGAGCTACGGACGCACCGTGGTGTCGGGACTGGGCATCTACATGCTGCATCCGCATGAGCGCAACTGGCCGCTCAGCGAGGTACAGCGCCAGCTGAACGTGTCACGACAGATTGGCTTAGGGCACTGCTACTTCCGAGCAAAGTTTGTGATGGACAACGTGAAGGGCGTATATCGCTATCTGGAAAACTTCGACCGCCACCCTGCCCTCATACCACCTATGACGTGGACACAGCCCATAGCGCCCTCAGCCCCCATGGAACTATATGTGCAACGCACCGCCGAGGGCGACGAACTGACATGGTATGGTGCCCGCGACCGCAGTGACGGACCATACCTATTATATAATATTTATGCCTCGAAAGAAGAGCCTGTCGACATAAATAACCCCGCAAACCTGGTAGCCACCCGTCATCTGTGGCAGCAGCTGACCATCGAGCGGAAAGCTGGCAAGCCCCGGCTGCACTATGCCGTGACGGCACTGGACCGCTACGGCAATGAGAGTGTGGCCTGTTATGAGCATGAGTCGAACGTACAACAGCCCGGAGCTTCGGCATCAGTGCTGTTACCCAACGACGGAAAGGCCCTTAAGCTGGAAGTCACTACCGATGCGGAATACCTAGCCGTATGCACTCTGCAGGGCAGCATCATCCATACCTGCCACAACCGGCCGACGGTAGACCTGCGCCCTTTGCCCAACGGCATCTACGTGCTGCGCTCGCTGAACAGGAAGGGCATCATGCACCGCTTAGGATTTTTCATCGTCAAACGATGAAAAACAACATTTTCAAGTTTCATATCAGCCCTGATTACGTGCTAAAATAGTCTTCGATTTATACCTGTTTCAAGGCAGAGCACAAAGCAAACTCGGCGACTTTGGTCAACAAACTCGGCGACTTTGGTCAGCAAACTCGGCGACTTTGGCCGACATGTAAGTATGCAAGACCATCGGTTTAATGCTAAACCAGGATGAAAAAAAGCCTAATTCTTTTTGTAATCCCGTCAAAATACATTACCTTTGCAGCGCCGTTGGGGTAATCCCCACTTGTTAAAGGGGTACCGGCGGCAAGATAAATTGCATAGGAATATGAAAGTAATGAAATTCGGCGGAACGTCCGTAGGTTCCGCAAAAAGCATTTTGAGCTTGAAAGAGATTGTGGAGGCAGAGGCACGGACGCAACCTGTCGTAGTAGTAGTAAGCGCACTGGACGGTATCACCGACAAGCTGATAGCCACGTCAGAGATGGCACAGAGGGGCGAGGCAGCCTACCGTGACGAGTTCGACACCATGGTAAGACGTCACCACCAGATGATAGACACCATCATTCAGGACGACAAGAAGCGCATTGACTTGTTTAATAATGTCGACCAGCTCTTTGAACAGCTGCGGAGCATCTATTACGGTGTTTATCTGATTCACGACCTATCCAGAAAGACTCAAGACACCATCATTTCTTACGGAGAACGGCTGAGTTCCCACATTGTGGCCGCCATGGTGAAGAACGGGGTGCGCATGAATGCCCGCGACTTCATCCGCACAGAACGCAAGCACGACAAATACGTGCTGAACACGGAACTGACCAACAAGCTGGTGAAGGAGCACTTCGACGAACTGTCGGCAGGACACATCTATGTCGTGCCCGGATTCATTGCACGCGACACTGACAGTCACGAGACCACAAACCTGGGACGTGGCGGTTCGGACTACACGGCAGCCATCATTGCAGCCGCATTGGATGCCGAGGTACTGGAGATATGGACTGACGTGGACGGCTTCATGACGGCTGACCCGAAGGTCATCAAGACGGCATACACCATCAACGAACTGTCGTATGTCGAGGCCATGGAACTGTGTAACTTCGGCGCCAAGGTCATTTATCCGCCAACAATTTATCCCGTATGCATCAAGAATATCCCCATCAGAGTAAAGAACACCTTCAACCCCAAACATCCGGGAACACTCATCAAAGACCATATAGAAAACGACCAGAAACCCATCAAGGGTATCTCGTCGATTAAAGGCACTACACTGATCACCGTGACGGGACTGTCGATGGTGGGTGTCATTGGTGTCAACCGCCGCATCTTCACGACCCTGGCCGACCGCGGTATTTCAGTATTCATGGTAAGTCAGGCATCGTCAGAAAACTCAACGTCAATCGGTGTGCGTGACGAGGATGCCACGGCTGCCGCAGAAGCGCTGAACCAGGAGTTCGCCAAGGAGATAGAAACGGGGGCCATGTTCCCCATGCAGGTGGAAAGCGGGCTCGCCACTATAGCCATCGTCGGCGAGAACATGAAACAGACACCGGGTATTGCCGGTAAACTGTTCGGAACATTAGGCCGAAGTGGCATCAGCGTCATCGCCTGTGCACAGGGGGCTTCAGAGACCAACATCTCGTTTGTGGTCGACGGACGCTTCCTGCGCAAGTCACTCAACGTCCTGCATGACTCGTTCTTCCTGTCAGAATACAAGGTGCTGAACATCTTCATCTGCGGCATCGGAACCGTGGGAGGCATGTTGCTCGAGCAGATACGTACACAACAGCAGTTCCTCATGCAGTCACGCCGACTGAAACTCAACGTGGTGGGCATTTCTGATGTCGACAACTTTGTGCTGGACCGCGACGGCATTGATTTGGAAAACTACGAAAAGATACTGCGTGTTGGATTCCCCGCCAATACCGAGCACATGCGCGACGAGATTGTGAAGATGAACATCTTCAACAGCGTCTTCGTTGACTGTACGGCCAGCAAGCAGATAGCACAGCTCTACCAGACGTTTCTGGAGCATAACATCAGCGTGGTGGCTGCCAACAAGATTGCAGCCTCCAGCGACTATGACAGTTATATCAAACTGAAGCAGACAGCACGCGACCGTGGCGTGTGGTTCCGATACGAAACCAACGTGGGAGCCGGTCTGCCACTCATCGGCACCATCAACGACCTGTGCAACTCAGGCGACAAGATTCTGAAGATTGAAGCCATCCTGAGCGGTACGCTGAACTTCATCTTCAACGAGATTGCTGCTGACGTGCCCTTCTCTGAAACGGTGCGACGTGCCAAGGAACAGCGTTACTCAGAGCCTGACCCCCGCATCGACCTCAGCGGAACGGACGTTATACGCAAACTGGTCATACTGACCCGCGAGGCAGGATATAAAGTGGAGCAAGATGACGTAGAAAAGCATCTCTTCGTACCCGACGACTATTTCCAAGGGTCGTTGGACGACTTCTGGAAGCGTCTGCCAGAGCTTGATGCCGACTTTGAAGCCCGACGCAAGGTGCTGGAGCAGGAAGGCAAGCGCTGGCGCTTCGTTGCCACGATGGAAGTCGACGATAATGACCAGTCATCATTCAAGACCAGTGTGGCCCTGAAGGAAGTGCCCTCCGACCATCCGTTCTATCCGTTAGAGGGATCAAACAACATTGTGCTGCTGACCACTGAGCGATACAAAGAATACCCGATGCTCATTCAGGGTTATGGTGCCGGCGCTGCCGTTACTGCAGCCGGTGTCTTTGCCAACATCATGTCTATTGCAAACATTTAATCTTTATAGCAGCGGACTCCACGGACCAAAACGGACTCACACTCTGTCATAAAACAGTCCGATTAAGTTCGTAAAGTCCGTTGCTGAATATTATTACTACGAATGAAACACATTATCATATTGGGCGACGGAATGGCCGACCATAAGGTGGCGCGTCTGGGAAATAAGACGTTGTTGCAGTATGCCCGCCCTGAATATATGAACAGACTGGCCCGCGAAGGGCGCTGTGGCCGGCTTATCACTGTACCAGAGGGATTCCCCCCGGGCAGCGAGGTGGCCAACACCGCCATTCTGGGCTATGACCTTAACAAGGTTTATGAAGGACGGGGACCATTAGAGGCTGCCTCGATTGGCTACCAGATGGCCGACGACGACATGGCCATCCGCTGTAACATCATCACGCTGGAAGACGGAAAGATTATCACCCACAATGGCGGTAACCTGGAAACTGACGACGCCCGTGTGCTGATAGGTTATCTGAACAAAGAACTTGCTGAACCCATCAACAAACAAGAGGGTTGTGAGCGCGTGAAATTCATCACCGGGATCCAATATCGCCACCTGCTTGTCATCAAAGGAGGGTCGAAGCACATTGTCTGTGCACCACCCCACGACCACCCCAACGAACACTGGCACCCGCTACTGGTAAAAGCCGAAAACACAGTTGCTGCTGACGGCATGGACGGAAAATCTACCATGAATGTACATCGTCTTACGCCACAACAGACTGCAGAGCTTATTAACACGCTGATAATCAGGTCACAGGAACTGCTGGCTAAACATCCTTACAACCTTACTAAGGCTGCCAAGGGCGAACGTCAGGCCAATAGCATTTGGCCATGGAGTGGTGGCTATCGTCCCGACATGCAAACACTCATGGAGCAGTATCCGCAGGTGAAGAGTGGCGCCGTCATCTCGGCTGTCGACCTTATTCAGGGTATAGGCCGCTATGCCGGTCTGCGCATCATCAAAGTTCCGGGAGCAACGGGGCTGGCAAATACCAATTACGAAGGCAAGGCTCAGGCTGCTATAGACGCTTTAAAAAAGGACGACTTCGTCTTCGTTCACGTGGAAGCTACAGACGAGGCCGGCCATGACGGCGACCTGGAGCTGAAGTTAAAAGCCATCAACTACCTGGATAAACGGCTCATCAAGCCCATCCTGGAGGCTATTGAACAGATGGACGAGCCTGTCTGTATGGCTGTCCTACCCGACCACCCCACCCCCGTGGAGCTCCGCATCCACGTCAACGAGCCTGTACCCTTCATCATCTGGCATAAAGGCATCGTGCCTGACGACGTGCAAGTATATGACGAAGAAAGTTGTGTCAGCGGCTCCTATGGATTGCTGCGACTGCAGGAATTCATGCACACATTCATCACCGAATAGGTTTAATAAAGGTTAAATAATCAGCGAAAAGTGTAAAAGCAACACCTTTCGCTGCTTTTTTTTATTAAAACCTTTGCTTGTTCGGAAAATAAGTAGTAACTTTACACGCAAATTCCAGTAACAAACAACTACTCGTAAAACAATGAGAAATTTTAAAACTCTTTTTGGAGGCATGACAATGGCTGCTGCCATGTTGTCTGCTTGTGCCGCTGGCGACCAGAAGGCACAGACCACGGTATCGGGTCTTGACCCTGCCAAGTTTGACACAGTGATTAATGAGAAGCCCGTAAAGCTCTACACTCTGAAGAACCAAAATGGCATGGAGGTGTGTATCACCAACTATGGTGGCCGCGTAGTCTCGCTGGTGGTCCCTGACAAGGATGCCAAACCTACCGATGTCGTACTGGGCTATGACAACATCCGGCAGTATGCCGACACCCAGAATTCTCCTTCTGACTACGGTTCTTCCGTTGGTCGTTACGCAAACCGCATAAAGGATGCCAAGTTTACGCTGAACGACAGTACTTACCAACTGACGGCCAACGACGGTCCCAACTGCCTGCACGGAGGCGGTGCCACAGGATGGATGAACCAGGTGTATGATGCAGAACAGATTGGTGACTCTATCCTCAAGTTAACCATCGTTGCTGAAGATGGCGAAAACGGATTCCCCGGAACAGTGAAAGCCGTGACGACCTATAAGATTACTGCCGACAACATGCTTGACATCACGTGGGAGGCTGAGACGGACAAGCCCACCATCATCAATCAGACTAATCACAACTACTACAACCTGTCTGGCGATTTCACCAAGCCTGCCTACGATCAGGTGCTGTATGTTAATGCCGACAACTTCACACCCAGCGATAAGCTGTATATCCCCACTGGCGAGATTCGCAAGGTAGAGGGAACCCCCATGGACTTCCGTACGCCCCACGCCATTGGCGACAGCATCAAGTCGCAGTTCGACCAGATTCAGAATGCCGGCGGCTATGACCACAACTGGTGCCTGAACACGTTTAAAGACGGTAAGGGTGACGATACCGTGGTTTGCGCTTCGCTTTATTCACCGAAGACGGGCATCTTCATGGAAATGTACACTAACGAGCCTGGCGTACAGGTGTATAGCGGAAACTTCCAGGGTGTAGGCAACGAGGTGAACATTCCTCACAAGAATGGCCCATATCCTCAGCACGTCAGCGTCTGTTTGGAGAGCCAGAAATATCCCGACTCCCCGAACAAGAAAGATTGGGTACAGCCCGTGCTGAATCCTGGCGAAAAATATTACAGCCGTGCTGCTTATAAGTTCTCTGTGAAATAAATTATCAGCCAACGACTGATAGTATATCGTAAAATAAATACTAACAATAATAAAATCTAAAACAAAACAATGAATTGGAGTTCTAATGAATTCATCTGGCTCGACTGGGTAGTCCTGGCCGTTGGCCTCTGTGGAGTGATTGCTGCCGTATGGTATGCTATCTGGAAAGACAAGAAAGCCCAGCAGGGCGAAGACTCGTCAGCATACCTTTTTGGTAAGGGCGAGCCGTGGTATGTAATCGGTATGGCTATCTTTGCCGCCAACATCGGGTCAGAGCACCTTGTCGGTCTAGCCGGTACTGGCGCCAAAGACGGTGTAGGCATGGCACACTGGGAGATGCAGGGATGGATGATTCTTATCCTGGGCTGGCTGTTTGTACCTTTCTACCAGTTGTTAATCAACAAGATGGGCAAAATTATTACCATGCCCGACTTCCTGAAATTCCGGTACACTCAGCGTACGGGCTCATGGCTGTCAATCATCACACTGGTTGCTTATGTGCTGACAAAGGTCAGCGTAACAGCTTTCACGGGTGGTATCTTCTTCAAGTACCTGCTGGGAATTCCTTTCTGGTATGGTGCCATCGGCCTGATAGCCATCACGGCCGTTTTTACCGTCTTCGGTGGCATGAAGGGTGTGATGACACTCTCCAGCATTCAGACACCTATCTTGATCATCGGTTCATTCCTGGTACTCTTCCTGGGTCTGTCCGCCCTCGGCGATGGCAGCATTACACAGGGCTGGAGCAACATGATGGCTGCTTGTAACGCCGCACATGATGGCTATGGAACGACACACATGTTCCACACCGATCCCGGCGACCCGATGTATCCGCAATTTCCCGGCTATGTCGTATTCCTTGGTGCATCGATTATCGGTTTCTGGTACTGGTGTACAGACCAGCACATCGTACAGCGTGTATTAGGACAGGTTCCCGGTGAAGACAATGCCAAAGTAATGGCCCGTGCCCGTCGAGGTACTATCGCTGCTGGCTTCTTCAAGATTCTCCCCTGCTTTATGTTCCTCATTCCAGGTATGATTGCATATGCCCTCTCGCTAAAGACAGGCAGCGGCATTGAAATGGATATCACCAACCATGAGTCCACAGACGGTGCTTTCGCCATGATGGTGAAGAACATCCTGCCAGCAGGTATCAAAGGTATTGTGACCATTGGTTTCGTCTGCGCACTGGTAGCCTCCCTGGCCGCTTTCTTCAACAGCTGCGCCACATTGTTCACAGAGGACTTCTACAAACCCATGAAGAAGGGAATGAGCGAAGCTCACTACGTATTCGTGGGACGTATGGCAACGGTGGTCGTAGTATTGTTAGGTTTAGCCTGGATGCCCATCATGATGAACATGGGTAACCTCTACAGCTACCTGCAGGACATTCAGTCACTGATTGCCCCCGCCATGGTAGCTGTCTTTACCTTGGGTATATTCTCGAAGAAAATCACCCCGAAGGCTGGTGAATGGGGCCTCATCGGAGGTTTCCTTATTGGTATGGTGCGTCTGATTACCAACGTCATCACCGACTCTGGCAAGGCCGTCATGGACGGTGCCTTCTGGGATGCCACCACGTGGTTCTGGCAGACCAACTGGCTTATCTTTGAGTGCTGGCTGTTGGTGGTCATCGTCATCCTTATGGTTGTGGTCAGTTGCTTCACCCCTGCCCCTTCGAAAGAGCAAGTAGAGGCTATCACATTTACCCCCGACTTCAAGAAGAGCATTCGGGAAAGCTGGGGCGTATGGGACATTGTTGGAACGTTGATCGTTGTAGGTCTCGTAGGCTGTTTCTATGCTTATTTCTGGTAATTTGAATGATATAACTTTTCATTTCCGAAAAAGAGGCAATGACATCGTTCTATTTTGAACATCAGAAAATCTTCGTCTCCGTCGACTGCATCATATTCGGCTTCGATGACAACCAGTTGAAAATACTCATCGGTCGACGACAGATGGCCCCTGGTCGTGGCGAATGGAGCCTCTATGGAGGCTTTGTCCGCAATGATGAGAGTTTAGATCAGGCTGCCTATCGAACCCTTTATGAGTTGACGGGCTTACGCAATGTGTACATGCGTCAGGTAGGGGCCTTTGGAAGTGTTGACCGTGACCCTGGTGAACGCGTGGTATCTATAGCATACTACGCACTCATCAAGGTTAAGGACTATGACGAAAACCTAATGAAGAAGCATGATGTCGAATGGGTCAACGTTGATGACATTCCTCAATTGTTCTCTGACCACAACGAGATGGTCCGTCAGGCGCGCAGTGTGATGAAACGCAAGATTCGAACGGAACCAGTAGGTTTCAACCTACTACCCGACCTGTTTACACTTACACAGCTGCAACGCCTTTATGAGGCCGTCAGTGGACAGACGTTAGACAAGCGTAACTTCCGAAAGCGCATCAAGGATATGGAATTCATCGAAAAAACGGAACTCGTTGACAAAGTCAGCTCTAAACGCGGAGCAGCCCTCTTCCGCTTTAACCAGAGGGTTTATAATGAAGACAAGAACTTTAAAATGTAACCTGATAAAGATATGTTAGAAGAACTGAAAGAAAAAGTATTCAAGGCCAATCTGGACCTTGTCAAACACAACCTTGTGATATTCACCTGGGGCAACGTATCGGCCATCGACCGTGAGAAAGGCCTCGTAGTCATCAAACCCTCTGGTGTAGAATACGATGTGATGAAAGCTTCAGACATGGTGGTTGTCGACCTGGAAACGAGTAAGGTAGTCGAAGGCGACCTCAATCCATCTTCTGATACACCCACACACCTTATATTATATAAGGAGTTCCCAGAACTTGGAGGTATCGTTCACACCCACTCTACCTATGCTACAGCATGGGCGCAGGCAGGAAAGGATATTCCCAACATCGGAACCACGCATGCCGACTACTTTCATGACTGCATTCCCTGCACCGACTCAATGACTGCTGACCAGATGCCCGAATACGAGAAGGAAACGGGTGTGGTCATCGTCAACCGTTTCCGCAAAGACAATATAAACCCTGTGCATACACCCGCTGTGCTGGTGAAGAACCACGGTCCCTTTGCCTGGGGTAAGGATGCTGACCAGGCCGTATACCATGCAGTTGTTGCCGAGCAGGTTGCCAAGATGGCCTTCGTGTCATTCTGCGTAAATCCTGAGACAACGATGAATCCCTTGCTCGTCGAGAAACACTTCTCGCGCAAACATGGCCCCAACGCCTATTATGGCCAAAAGAAAAAATAATAAATAACAAACTAAAAACAAACTATAAAACTATGGTAAAAGCATTTGAGAATTTGGAATTATGGTGGGTAACTGGCGCACAGTTGCTCTATGGAGGTGACGCAGTAGTAGCAGTCGATGGCCACTCGAAGGAAATGGTGGAAGGCCTCAACAATAGCGGGATTATCCCCATCAAGGTGGTTTACAAGGGCACTGCCAACAGCTCCAAGGAAGTGGAGGCCGTGATGAAGGCCGCCAACAACGACGACAAGTGCGTGGGCATCATCACTTGGATGCACACCTTCTCACCCGCAAAGATGTGGATTAAGGGCCTGCAGGCACTGCACAAGCCCCTGTTGCACTTCCACACTCAGTATAACGCCGAGATACCCTGGGATACCATGGACATGGACTTCATGAACCTCAACCAGAGCGCTCATGGCGACATCGAGTTCGGACACATTTGCACCCGTATGCGCATCCCCCGCAAGGTAGTCTGCGGCTACTGGAAGGACGAGGCTACCCAAAAGCAGATTGCAACATGGGCTCGTGTTTGTGCTGGCGTTGCTGATGCTCACAATGTGCGCTGTCTGATGTTCGGTATGAACATGAACAACGTTGCCGTGACCGACGGCGACCGCGTGGAATTCGAGCAGCGTTTGGGCTACCATGTTGACTACTATCCCGTAAGTTCAATGATGGACTACTGGAAGAAGGTCACCGATGCAGAGGTCGATGCACTCGTCGAAGAGTACAAGAATGAGTACACCATCAAGATCGACGAGTCTGGCGAGGAAGTCTACTGGCAGAAGGTGCGCAATGCCGCACGTGCCGAGATAGCACTGCGCCGCGTACTGAAGGACGAGGGTGCCACCGCTTTCACCACCAACTTCGATGACCTTGGCGATGCTGACATTGACAATCCGAACTTCGTTGGTTTCGACCAGATTCCTGGTCTGGCCTCACAGCGTCTGATGGCTGAGGGTTATGGTTTCGGTGCCGAAGGCGACTGGAAGACCGCCTGCCTCTATCGCACCGTGTGGTTTGCCTCACAAGGCTTACCTACAGGTTGCTCGTTCCTTGAGGACTACACACTCAACTTCGCTGGCGACCGTTCCAGTTGTCTGCAGAGCCACATGCTTGAAGTCACCCCGCTCATCGCTGTCGACAAACCCAAGCTCGAGGTTCACTTCCTCGGCATCGGCATCCGCAAACAACAGACAGCCCGTCTGGTATTCACCTCAAAGGTAGGTCCTGGTATCAAAGCCACCGTTGTCGACCTGGGCAACCGCTTCCGCCTCATCTCACAAGAGGTAGAGTGCATCGAACCCAAGCCCATGCCTAACCTCCCCGTGGCCAGTGCCCTGTGGGTTCCCCAACCCACGTTTGAGATTGGTGCCGGAGCATGGATTCTGGCAGGTGGTACGCACCACAGTGCTTTCTCTTACGACCTTACTGAGGAGTTCTGGGAGGACTTCGCAGAGATTCTGGGCATCGAGTATGTACGCATCAACAAGTGCACTAACATCCCCGACTTCAAGCAGACCCTCCGCAACAACGAGATATACTTCATGTTGAACAAGGCACTGAAATAACAGAAGATGATGAACGCAAAAGAAACTATTCAGACAGGTAAAGCCATTCTGGGAATCGAATTTGGTTCTACACGCATCAAGGCTGTGCTCATCGACGGGCAGAACAAACCAATCGCACAGGGTTCTCACGAATGGGAGAACCAGTTGGTGGATGGCCTGTGGACTTACTCTACCGAGGCCATCTGGTACGGACTTCAAGACTGCTACGCCGAGTTGCGCAAGGATGTCATGAAGCAGTACGACTGCGAGATAGAGTCACTGGCAGCCATCGGCTTCTCTGCCATGATGCACGGCTATATGCCCTTCAACGAGCAACACCAGATTTTGGTGCCCTTCCGTACGTGGCGTAATACCAACACGGGCAAGGCAGCAGCAGAACTCTCGCAACTATTCAACTACAACATCCCCCTTCGCTGGAGCATCAGCCACTTGTATGAGGCCATCCTTGACAACGAGGAGCACGTTAGCGACATCAAGTTCCTGACAACGCTGGCAGGTTACGTACACTGGCAGGTGACGGGGCAGTTCGTGCTGGGTGTGGGAGATGCCTCGGGCATGATTCCCGTTGACCCCGCCACGAAGAACTACGATGGCACGATGGTGGAGAAGTTCAATGCCATCCTCGCCAACAAGGGTCTCCCCTACACACTGGGCGATATTCTGCCCAAGGTACTTGTTGCAGGCGACAATGCCGGATTCCTGACTCCCGAGGGTGCCAAGCGACTTGATGTCTCTGGTCATCTGAAGGCAGGTATCCCCGTTTGTCCTCCCGAAGGTGATGCAGGAACTGGTATGGCTGCCACCAATGCTGTCAAGCAACGCACGGGTAACGTCTCTGCCGGTACGTCGTCGTTCTCGATGATTGTGCTGGAGAAGCCTTTGTCGAAGCCATACGAGATGATTGACATGGTGACGACACCTGACGGTTCACTTGTCGCTATGGTTCACTGTAACAACTGCACCAGCGACATCAACGCGTGGGTGGGCCTCTTCAAGGAGTACCAGCAGCTGTTGGGTGTTCCCGTCGACATGAACGAACTCTACGGAAAGTTGTTCAACAAGGCGCTCGAGGGTGATGCCGACTGTGGCGGACTCATCAGCTACAACTACGTTTCCGGCGAGCCAGTCACTGGCCTGCAGGAGGGTCGTCCCCTCGTAGTCCGTTCTGCCAACGACAAGTTCAACCTTGCCAACTTCATGCGTGCCCACCTCTACGGTGCTATCGGTGTGCTGAAGTTGGGCAACGACATCCTGCTAAAGCAGGAACAGGTAAAGGTGGACCGCATCACTGGTCATGGGGGCTACTTCAAGACTCCAGGCGTTGGTCAGCGCATGCTGGCTGCAGCCCTCAATTCGCCCATCAGCGTCATGGAGACTGCCGGCGAAGGTGGTGCATGGGGTATAGCTCTGTTGGCTGGTTACATGGTCAACAAGAATAGCATGAATCTTGCCGACTATCTGGAGCACGTGGTCTTCGCCGGCAATACCGGTACAGAGATAGCTCCCACTGCAGAAGATGTCGAAGGTTTTAACCGCTATATAGAAAACTACAAGAAGGGACTGGCCATCGAGCAAGCTGCTGTGACAGCTAAGGCATGATTGACCAATACCCTTTCAAATTAACTGAAAGAAGAGAACCATGATGGGTTCTCTTCTTTTTTGTATCCTTCTTTTATGTGAAAGAAACTCTTGGAGTAGACGACTACTCTCCATCGGGTGTAATGAGTTTATAGCCCTTACCGTGAATATTTATGATTTCAATCTGCGGATCGCTCTTCAGGTGCTTACGCAGCTTGGTGATATACACGTCCATCGAACGGGCGTTGAAATAGTTATCATCTATCCAGATGGTCTTCAGCGCAAAGTCACGCTGCAGAATTTCGTTAGCGTGTGCACAGAGCAGTCCCAGTAGTTCGTTTTCCTTCGTAGTCAGTTTTGTTTGTTTGTCACCGATGGTCAGCAATTGTTTCTGCGTATCGAAAGTGAAGTTTCCGATGTGGTAAACCGAGCTCTCACGGTTCTTCTTCCCACGTACACGGCGCAAGATAGCTTCAATACGAAACACAAGTTCCTCCATAGAGAAAGGCTTGGTGATGTAGTCGTCTGCACCAATCTTGAAGCCCTCCAGGATGTCCTCCTTCAGCGTTTTTGCCGTGAGAAAGATGATGGGGATGTCGGCATTGGCCTGACGGATTTCCTGGGCCAGCGTGAAGCCATCCTTCTTCGGCATCATTACATCCAGGACACAGATATCGAACTTGGTTTTCAGGAAAGCCTTGTAGCCCACCTCACCGTCTGGGCATAGCTCTGCAATGTAACCCTTTGCAGCCAGATATTCACGCAACAGCATTCCCAGATTCTCGTCGTCTTCACAAAGAAGAATTTTCAGTTTTTCGTCCATAATCATATTTTGTTTAAGTGTTAATAATTAGTCTTCCGTCATAACTGGCAGCATGATGGTGAACTTGGTGCCTTTTCCCAGCTCACTCTCAGCCTTGATGTCGCCTTGGTGCAGGTCTATCACCTTCTTCACGTATGCCAGTCCCAATCCGAAACCCTTCACGTCGTGCTTGTTACCCGTATGCACCCGGTAGAACTTGTCGAATATCTTGCGCAGGTTCTCCTTCTTGATGCCTTGTCCCGTGTCTCGAATGGAGAGGCACAAGTGATGGTGCTCATCGTTCCATGTCCGTATATAGATGTCTATGGGCTCGTCGGGCTTACGGTATTTCACTGCATTGTCCATCAGGTTGGTGATGGCATTCTGGAAGTGCACCTCGTCCACATAGATGCTCGAGTCCACGGCCTCTATCTCGGTGTATATCTTTCCACCAGTATGTTCCACGCGCAGCGAGAAGGTCTGTGCTATCTGCTCCACCATCTCGTTTAGGTCCAGTTCCTTTTTCTTGAACACCACGCTCTTCTTGTCGAACATCGACATCTGGAGTACCTTCTCCACGAGGAAGCGCAGACGTTTCGACTCGTCGCCGATGACGCTGCCCAGGTGTTTCATCATCTGCTCCGACTTGGCCACGCTGTCGTCGTTCATCATCTGTGCTGCCAGCGAAATGCTGGCAATGGGGGTCTTCAGTTCGTGCGTCATGTTGTTGATGAAGTCGTTCTTGATTTCCGAGTAGCGCTTCTGTCGGAAAATGACAACGATGGTGAAGAGGAATGTCACGAGCAGCACCAGCGTAAAGATGATGCTGGGAATCATGAAGCGCACCGACGAGAAGATGTAGTTGCTCATCTCGGGGAAGTGAATGCGGATGATGCCCATCTTTGACTGCGGGTCGTTGCGGAACAGCACCTGTTGATACGTGTACTGCCTGCCCTCGTCCGAATAGTCTGGACAACGGTACACCTCCCGACCGTCAGCCGTTGACACCGTCAAGTGATATGGTATGTTCACGCCGTTGTTCGACAACTCGTTACGTATTTCCGAGTCCAGCATGCGGAAGTTTACGCGCTCCTTCAAAGGCTTGTCGCTGGCCGTGTACAGGATGTTATACACCACCTCGTCCAGCAGTGCCTTCTGGTAGACATAGCGGTTGCGCACTATCTCCTGCATCGACCGTGCAGCATCTACCAGCGAGTTCTTGTCCTTGCGCAGTATCATGGCCTTGGGAATGCTGGCAGGCTTCATCTCGAAGGCCTTCACCTGGAACGACGAGTACACGGTCCCGTCGTCAGCAGCCACGGCAAACTGGTGGGAGTGCTTGATGGTTCCGCCGATACCATCAATGGTCACCGTGTCTTGCCTGTACGCCCTGCGCTCTGTATCCTTCACGTCTTTCTCCAGGTAGCGCTGTGTCTCGTTCAGTTCAAGGTTGTGCGATGCCTGATAGAGGGCACGGTTCACGCTCTCGTCGAACTGCTCCTTCTTCATCTTGACCATCTCCTCGACATAGGAGAACTGCAGAAAGAGCAACGCCAGGAACGAAAGTCCCATGATGACGGCTATAATCCAAATAGTAGACTTCCTCATAACGGATGCAAATTTAGCATTTTTCCCGTTACGAGGAAGTTTTTTAGTTAATTATTTCCGTTAATTTTAACGTCTTTAACAGAAACGAAACTATTTGCTTAAAAATGGAATCCTAAATCAACACCCACCTGGAACGGATTTCCATACTGTGCGTAGAACTTCTCCTGTCCGGTAGCCTTGCTGGTGAAGGCAAAGGTCTGGTAGCGCGTGTTGCCAATGTTGCGCGCCCACAGGTTCACGCGGCAGAAGCCCATGTCGGCTGTGGCGTGCGCTCCAAACAGGGTGTACCCTTTGCGCTCGTGCTGGTTGGCCTCGTCCCAGAAGAGCCGGCCCTGACCGTTCATGTTCACGCCCAGCGTCACGCTCTTGAAGTCCTGGCGGTTCAGGGGCAGCTGGTAGTCTACCGATGCCGAATAGGTGTGTGCCGGCACGAAGGGCACCTTGTTGTCCTTGTAGCTAATCATGTCCGTGCTGCCTGCCTTAGCCGTGGTCTCATACTCCTTGAACACGGCGTGCGTGTAGCCATAGCCGGCACTCCACAGCAGGTGGTCATTCAGCAGACTGCCGCGCAGCGTAGCCTCCACACCGCAGCTGTAGCTCTTGCCTGCATTCACCATGCGACGTCCGAAACCATACTCTGCCGTGAACACCGACAGTTGCTGGTTGCGTATCTGCATGTAGTAGCCGGCAATGTCGGCCTGCAGTGCGTTACCAAACAGGTTCAGGTGCGTACCCACCTCGAAGTTCCATGACTCCTCGGGCTTGAACTTCACGCCTTCCAGCAGTGCCTCGTAGGTCTCGTCCGTATGGTTGATCACCGTGTTCACGTCCTGATGAGTCTGCATGGCTTCCTGCATCACGCCTTGCAGGTTCTTCTGCACGTCGTTCTGAATGATGTCGCCAAACATCTGCACGTTGAAGCCGCCAGCCCTGTAGCCCTTGGTCACCGTTCCGTAGATGTTGCTGCCGTTCGTGGCACGCCACGTCAGTCCCACCTTGGGCAGCAGCTGGCTGAAGGTAGCCTTCTCCTCACGGTCGTAGACAGACAGCACGCTGGCATTGGCCGCCGACCCCATGATGTTGAACGTCAGCTTCGAGTCGCCGCTGGTCACGTAGTGTATTTTTACATGGTTCAGGTCGAAGCGCAAGCCCAAGGTAGCCGTCAGGTGCTCCGTGATGTCAATGTTCGACTCGTGGAAGATGCCCAGGTTAGCCTGGGGCGTATGGAAGTTGCAGGGCACCGCCAGCGTCATACCCACGTTCACGCCACCGGCACGCTGGATGGCCATGGCGGCAGCCTCTTCACCCATTCGGGCAGCCATCGACTGCAGCATCTGCTGGTAAATCATGCCGCCTATCTGCCGCCCCATCATCGCGCTGAATGCCGTTCCGAACGTGTTGGGAGCCACCGTCTTCAGCCACTGGTAGGAGCCGAATACGCCCGTGGTCCAGTGCCAGCGGCTCGTATTGTTGCTCTTCACCGAGAACTCCTGCGTCAGCGTGTTGCCTAACTGCGACTGGTCTACCACGATGAAGTCAATGTCCGAGTAGTCATTGTCCATCAGCAGGTTGTCGTCCAGGAGCTGCCACGACGTATTGAAGTGCAGGTCGAAGCCCGTGCCTTTGTACTTGATGCCCAGTCCGGCGTTGACCATGTTACGACGGTAGCGGCTCTGGTGGTCCTGATTGGGTCCCGTCTCTTCACACGTCGTCAGGTCGATGCTGAAATATGGATAAGCCTTCTGCTTCACAAACTGGTAGTCGCCTGTCACATCTATCGACAGGCGCTCCGTGGGCAGAATCATCAAGCGCAGACGTCCGCCGGCCTCGTCGAAACCGTCGGCACTCTCGTCGGTCAGGCTGTTGCGGAAAAAACCCTTCTGTCCGTCGTAGAAGGCAGCAAGCGAGAAGGCAAACCCGTCACTCACCTTATTATAATGTGACACCTCCACGTTGCGCCACAGGCCCGTGGCCAGTCCTAACTTCACGTCGGTACCCTGATAGTTCATGGGGTTGCGGGTGTACATGCGAACCAGTCCGCCTTCGCTGTTCAGTCCGTAGAGTGTTCCCTGGGGTCCGCGCATCACGTCCACGCGGTCCATGTCGTACAGGTGGCTGTTGAACGACGACTTGTTCATCAGCGGCATGTCGTCCAGGTAGATGCCCATGGACGGACTATTCACGCGCGAGCCGATGCCGCGCACGTAGATGGACGATGTGAAGCGTGCACCGTAGGCGGGCATCACGAACGACGGCAAGAAGTCCGACACCTCGCGCAGGTCGTTCACTCCCAGTGTCACCAGCCGGTCGCCCGTCAGCACCGTCGAGCTCAGCGGTTGCTGGCGCAGGCGGTAGAACTCTTTGGGCTGGGCCACCACCACCACCTCGTCCAGGTCGTACACACGCGACGTGTCGCCTAGCGCCACGTCATTTCTTTCCACAGCCATGGCGGACATCAGCATGCCCGCGGCCACAGCCGTCATCAGTGTTCTTTTCTTCTTCATCATTATTTACTATCTTTTTTGTTTATGTGGTTATATTTCGTTCAATCCTTTGTCGTTTCTTATAATCTGCTGTGCTATCTGCGTAGCTTGAGTAATGCGGTGAGCCATGCCGATGCCGTCGCGAAGGTTCCCCGCTATCACCAGTCCCCGGTGTTCGCGCTCCAGCCGGTTCACCGCATCCAATCGCGCCCCGCTGTCCGCCATGTATTGCAGAATAGCCTTCCTATGCCGCGAGATGTCTGTCAGTGCAGGCTCCGCCTGAGCGGGCATTCGCAACATGCGGTGCAGCGAGTCCGTCACTATCTGCCGTATCTCGTCGTCGCTCTTGTCCAGCATCTCGGGATGTTTCAGCCCACCGATGAAGAACGAGAACAATGCGCCGCCCTCAGGAGCACGCCCAGTGAAACACGTCGAGGGGAACAGCACACCTAATATCTGCTCACGCTCAACCGTGGGCACCAGTCCGCCAAAGGCATTATAGTCGCCGCCATAGGTGTCCGCCACGCCCACGTTCACTTCCATCACCGGAGCATAGACGAGCTGCGTAATGGGCTCCAGCCGCTCCTTGCCGACGAAGGGCAGCAGCTCCTCCAGGTCGTAGGCCCCGCAGGTGGTCACCACTCGTCGGCTCTTGGTGCAGCACGTCTCCCCCACCTTATTTATATATATAGTCTGCCAACCACCGTCCTCGCCGGGCCTGACACGCACCTCCCTGCATCCTAAGGCTATGTGCTCACGGCCGATGCCGTCAGCCTCGGCCTCCGTGATGTGGCTCAGTCCACCCCGTGCCGAGAATACCTTCTTCGTGGCCTTGCGGTCACGCTCGCTCTTGGACTCCTTCATCTTGGCCACGGCTCCGCGAATGAAACTGCCATACTGCTGCTCCAGATTGTACAGCTTGGGCAGCGCATAGCGCGTCACCAGCAGGTCGGGATTGCCGGCATAGACTCCCGAGACAAAGGGGTCTACCGCATAGTCCACAAACGAGCGTCCCAACCTCCTGCGTGCCAGCTGGCCAACCGTCTCGTCGGGGTCAGTTCCCCGCTGTCGCCACGGCTCGCCCAGAATCCTAAACTTGTCCTGCAGACGGAACAGCGGAGTGGTCAGCCCGCCAAACGGACCCGACGGCAGGTCGTGAAAACGCCCGCCCTTCCATATCAGCCGGCGCTTGGCAGCATCGGGAGCCGTCTCCAGCGTGCACGCTCCCCCAGAGGTCTGAGCCAAGTCGTCCATCAACTCGGCCACCTCTGGCGTAGACACGGAACCCGTCGTCGGGCCCGTCTCGAATATAAATTCATTTTTGTGGTTGGTTCTTATCTGTCCGCCCACGCAGTCACGTCGTTCCACTACGTGCACCCGCAGGCCCTTGCGCGTCAGCCAGTAAGCCGTTGTCAGTCCAGTCAGTCCGGCACCAATAACCGTTACGTCGACGCTACGCTCTTTTGTCATCATATCCATTTCGGTGGCAAAGGTACGACATTTTTGCTATTCTCACAATCCTTATTTATATGGATTTTACACTTCTATACACTGCAAATTCACTGAATTTGGTCAGCAAACTCGGCGACTTTGGACGCGCCATGCACTATACAACAATAAGAGCCGGCATGGATAGCCGACTCTTACAGTATTGTCCGGAAACTGAAGGATTACAGATTCAGGCTCTTCTTGATGGCCTCGATCTTCTCTTCGGCCCCCTTCATGCAGCGTTCGTAGCAGCCAGCACACTTGAAGGTGGGGTCTTTCACCTCGCAGTAGAACTTAATCTTGGGCTCAGTACCTGAAGGACGCACGCTGACCTTGGTGCCGTCCTTGCAGAACCACTGCAGCACGTTGCTCGTAGTAGGCATGTTAAGCTTTTCGACGTGACCGTCGGCATAACGGCCCTCGAGGGTCTGATAGTCCTTCCACAGGCAGACCTTGGAACCACCCAGCTCCGTGGGCGGGTTCTCGCGGAAGTTGGTCATCATCTGTTTAATCTCGTCGGCACCGCTCTTGCCGGGCTTCACCACGTTGATGGTTGACTCGCGCGAGAAGCCGTACTCGGCGTAGATATTCATCAGCAGGTCGTAGAGCGTCATGCCGTTGTCCTTGGCCCAGGCGGCAATCTCGCAGATAAGGCAGATAGATGCGGGGGAGTCTTTGTCACGAACCTTGTCGAACGGCAGGAAGCCAAACGACTCCTCGCCGCCGCCAATGTACTTCTTCTTGCCCTCGTTGACGCGAATCTCGTTGGCAATCCACTTGAAGCCGGTGTAGCAGTCCTTGAGTTCTACGCCGTTCTTCTTGGCTATCTCGGCAATCTCCTCTGTGGTAACGATGGTCTTCACTAGGAACTCATTGCCCTTCAGCTGTCCGAGCTTCTTCTTGTTGGCAATGATATACCAGCAGAACATCATGCAGGTCTGGTTTCCGTTCAGGATCTCCCACTCGCCCTTGGCATTGCGGCAGACGATGGCCAGACGGTCGGCATCGGGGTCGGAAGCAATGACGAGGTCAGCATTGAGGCGGGTACCCAGCTTCATGCCTAAGGTCATGGCCTCGGCATTCTCGGGATTGGGCGACACCACGGTGGGGAAGTTGCCGTCGATGACCATCTGCTCGGGCACCACGTGGATGTTCTGGAAGCCCCAAGAGCGCAGGGCCTCGGGGATGATGACGCGACCGGTGCCGTGCATGGGTGAGTAAACGATGTTCAGGTCCTTATGACGCAGGATGACATCCTGGTCGACCATGGCTTCCTTGACTGCCTGCAGATAGTCCCAGTCCATCTCGCCACCGATGATGTCGATGAGTTCCTTGTTGCCCTGGAACTTCACGTCGTCAATCTTCACCTTGTTCACTTCGTCAATGATACCCTTGTCGTGGGGAGCCAGCACCTGTGCGCCGTCGTCCCAGTAAGCCTTGTAGCCGTTGTACTCGCGGGGGTTGTGGGAGGCGGTAACGTTAACACCGGCCTGACAGCCCAGCTGACGGATGGCAAAAGAAATCTCAGGAGTGGGGCGCAAACTCTCGAAGAGGTAAACCTTGATGCCGTTGGCCGAGAAGATGTCTGCCACAGATTCTGCAAACATACGACCGTTGTTGCGGCAGTCATGCCCCACCACAACGGAGCACTGCTTGCCGGGGAAAGCCTTCAGGATGTAGTTGGCAAAGCCCTGTGTGGCCATGCCTACGATGTACTTGTTCATTCGGTTGGTGCCGGCACCCATGATGCCGCGCAGTCCGCCCGTGCCGAATTCGAGGTCTTGATAGAAGGCATCGATGAGTGCCGTCTTGTCAGGATTGTCGAGCATAGCCTGTACTTCTTTACGTGTCTCCTCGTCAAAGGCCGGAGTGAGCCATTCTTTTGCCCGTGCCTCGCACTGTGCAATGAGTTGAGCGTTATTTTCCATACTTCAAAATAATGTTGTTTTAAGTTTTTAGAGTTTATCTAACTATCTCGCAAAGTTACGACATTTCATGAAGAATGAAAAATGTAGCGGTAAGAATTTGCTCCTGCTTTGATTTTTTTAACAGATTGACCACCTGCCGCCGAAAGTGCATCAGGATTCGCCAAGGACTACTGGTTCAGGATGCGGTCAATCTCCTCGAACTCGCGACCCATGTTGAGGTTGAAGTAGATGCGGTAAAGAGCAGGAGCCCAACGTTGCCGATGGTCGGGGGCAAGTTGTCGGTAGCGCTCCATATAGGGACGTGCCTCGCGGTAGAGTTCCTGCAAGCGCGAACGGTTCTTGCGGGGCTCGTTTTCTATCTCCAGCGACAAAGCCTGGTTGAGCCGTACGGTGGCTATGTTGTAATAGGGCTCGGGGAGCGTGTCGTTAAGGGCTATGAGTCGCCGGCTGGTAGCAATACAGCCGTCGTCATCGCTGGTGTTGAGCTGTGCCACCGACTTAGCCAGAAGGGCCAGCAGATTGTCGGGATTGATGTGTAGCACGCGGTCAGAGAGCTGAAGCACGCTGTCGGGCATGGCGTGAGCGGTGAACCAGTCGGCCAAACGCGGGAAAAAGTAGGGATGTTCAGGATATTCGTTGACACCCTGGCACAGGGTAGTGACATAGAGGCTGTCGCACTGTTGCCAGCGATAAGCTTCGCAGACGTACTGGAGAGTGAATGTCCGATGCGGGGTGTCGAGGAGTGCTTGCTGATGGTGTGCCAGCACACTGTCTGGACGTTGCAGCAGGAAACCGCATTGGGTGGCCCAAAAGGCGGCCTGGGGCATCAGCGAGTCGTTGACCAGATAGCCATAGCCCTTGAACAACGGCTGGCGGTCAGTGTCAAGATAGGTGTTGAAAAAACTATAGGCATCGTCGTAGTTCTGACGGTTGAGCTGCCAGGTGCCTCCGGCATAGAGGTTGCGACGGACGGCGTCAAGCTGTTCGGCGTGACGACGACGGAAGTCGGGGCGTACCCTACCCTTGCGGTCTGGACGGGCATCAATGCTGTCGAGGGCCTCAGCCACGGTGTACATGCGCTGTACGAGGTTGAAGAACTGGGCAGTGTCGTACTTCTGGTGGAGGTACAACTTCTCGTTACCTGCTTCATATTGAGCAACGACGGAACGGTACCACATCAGATACACCTTCTTATTGTCACGGTGCTCAGGCTTCTTGAGCAGGTCGGTCATCAGCTTCTCGGCTTTCTCCAGGTTCTTGCCACTCTTCAGGTAGCCTTCCGCCTCGTTGAGTTCTTTCTTCTGTGCACAGATTGCCAGCGAAACGGCCAGGCAAACCAGCAGTGTCATTATCCTTGTCATCATCTTTTTTCTATGAAGTTTGAAGTTTGAAAATTGAAGTTTGTGATTACCTTCTATCCTTGAAAAGCATAATCTGTGTTATCCGCGAATTCAGAGACCGACCGTTCATTCGCGGTCACGATCGTCCAGCACACGGAACTTCTCACGTCGTCGCTGTAGCTCCAGGAGGTCGAGGTCGACGGTCAATGCCTGTGCCTGGTTGCGAAGACACTGTGCAACGGTCTTGCCATAGCAGTCGATGACGCATGAAGCACCGGCATAGTGGGAGTAGTGGTCGTCGCCGACGCGGTTGACACCCACGAGATAGCACATATTCTCTATGGCACGGGCACGGGTGAGCAGCTGCCAAGCGGTCTGACGAGATTCAGGCCAGTTGGCAACGATAACGATGGCATCGTACTCGTAACCCGTAGCGTAACGACTCCATAAGGGGAAGCGTAGGTCGTAGCAAGTCAGCAACAGCAGGCGGAAACCGCCATAATTGACGACGACACGATGGTGACCGGGAATATAATAGCAGTCTTCGTGTCCGTGGGTGAACAAATGATGCTTATCGTAGAAAGTAACGCTGCCAGCACGCCCGTCAACGAAGTAGTGGCGATTATGGTAACTACCGTCAGGTAACCGTACAGCCAGAGAGCCGCAGACTGCACAGTGGCGCTGGCCGGCTTGGTCACGCATCCACTGCAGCGCTTCGTTGTCTGCCTCGTCAGCGGCGATGCCCTGCGGCTCGGTGGCAAAGCCTGTGCTCCACATTTCAGGTAGCACATAGAGATCGCTGCCGGAAGTCTGGTCTAACAGCCGCCGTGCCTCGCTGATGTTACGGCCCGGTTGTGCCCAGCAGATGTCCGTCTGCAGCAGCGTAGTCGTCAATATTCCAGAGCTTGGGTTTGTCGTTGTCAATAGTCCAGAAGTTTTGTTGTCGTTGTCAATATTCCAGCAGCTGTGTGGTGAGTTTCCCACTGAAGGATACGGTGTGCCCTACCATATAGCACAGAGCATCGTCCGGACGACACACGGAAGCACGCAGATGGAAGCCCTGAGCATCGACTTTGTCGAATTCCATATCGTTGAGCACGGCCTGTGAAAGCACGTGGACAGGAACCTTCTCCTTGTACATGGGCTTGCGGAAGTCGCGCGAGAAAACCTGTTGCGCTCCATGATAGATGCTGAGGTGGATGATGTTGTCGTAATAGACGTTCTCCACCTCAAGGCCGTCGTCGTTGATGGCTTGGCACATTACCTTATATTTGGTGGGGTTGATGGCCACATAAAGATGGTAGCGCTCACCATTGTAGAACACCACCGTGTCGCGCTTGAGTACCTCGGTGAGCGTCAGAATGCGGGTTTCCCGTTCGTCAAAGACTTTGTCCTGCTCGGCATCATCACTCTTAGAGAGTTTCAATAGCTCGCCGAGATGGTTCTTCAGCCACAGCACATGCTCTGACTGCCGCTCTATCTTGTAGCGAGTAGAGGAACCAACATAAAGTGTGTCGCCGACCACACGGAAGTGGGCAGGCAGCGAAGTAGAGTCGGCATAGAATACCGTATCGCCCTTCATTCTGAACACAGCCACCTGGGTATTGTCGTCATTCCACACGCCCTGCATCAGCCGCTTGGCCTCACGACTCTCCTGAGGTTTGGAAGTAGGACTCTGCGGACTGCCACATGACGCGGAAAAGAAGACCGTCAACAGTAGTATAATAATATGGTATAATACCTTATTCATGAAATCATTTGTCAATCACCATGCATAATAGGCAATCATTCGTCACTCCTCAGATTCAACATTCATCATTCAAACACCTCTGCATCACGAAGCAGAGGCTGGCGAAGGTCCTTATCGCTGGTCAGCACCTGACTGGGATCGATAGGCCACTGGATGGCCACGTCAGGGTCATCCCAGCGAATGCCGGCCTCAGCCTGGGGAGCATATACATTGTCAACCTTGTAAGTAAAAATGGCTTCGTCGCTGAGCACCAGAAAGCCGTGGGCAAATCCGCGAGGGATAAAGAACTGAAGCTTGTTGTCCTCGCTAAGCTCCACCATAACGTGCTTACCGAAGGTGGCACTGGACTTGCGCAGGTCGACAGCAACATCGAGCACACGACCCTTAATAACGCGCACCAACTTGGCCTGAGCGTAGGCTCCCTTTTGGTAGTGAAGACCGCGAAGCACGCCAAAGGACGACTTCGACTCGTTGTCCTGAATGAAGTCAACGACACCGACATGCTCTTCAAACTCTTGTTTCTTCCATGCCTCAAAGAAGTAGCCGCGAGCATCGTTAAACACATGAGGCTCAATTACATACAGACCCTCGATATCGGTTTTCTTAAAGTTCATGAGTGTTATTTGTACATTTTGTTTGGTGCAAAGTTACGGCAATATCCCCAAAACACCAAATAAATTCAGGAAAAATAGGTAGTAGAATTTTTTAATGCTCGTTTTGTTTGTGCGTTTCAAAAAATTGTCTTATCTTTGCAACGTGATACAACTCGGACGACATATCGAGATACTTCTGCTGGACAACGACTGCGTCATTGTGCCAGACTTTGGCGGTTTCGTGGCCCATCACGTCAGTGCATGCTATGACGCGGACGACCAAACATGGCTGCCACCCCTGCGCACGCTGGGCTTCAACCCTCAGCTGCGCATTAACGACTCACTGCTGGTGCAGTCATACATCAATGCTTACGACATCAGCTATCCTGAATCGCTTAGACGTATCGAAGACGAGGTCAACGAGTTGAAGCAGTTGCTGGACCAAGAGGGATGCTACGAACTGGAGGATATTGGCACACTCAGAGTCAACGATGAAGGCATCATTTGTTTTGAACCGTCACAGGCTGGCATTCTCTCACCTACTCTTTATGCACTGCCACTATGCTCCTTCCCGATGCTGAAGCCAGCGAGTGGGCTTGGCAGTCAGCGCAGTCAGGCGAATAAGAACAATCAGAATGTATTAAGCAGCCAGACAAATCAGAGCAGCCAGAATACGCTGGACAACCCAGACAATCAGAATGAGCAAACAGTTGGTGACACTGATTCAGACAACAAGCCCACGCTGTTAGATTTCATTGACGATGATGACAACATCAACACAGAGCGAGCTATCACCATTAAGATGTCGTGGATACGCAATGCCATTGCCATAGCAGCCGCAGTGGTCGCCTTCTTCTTCATGGCAACTCCTATTGCCAACAGCGATTTGGGTAGTCAGATGATGAGCAACCTAAAGGGGAACGTGCTGTATAAGCTCATACCCCAGGACTCTAACGTTGCCACTGCTACTCCCGTGCAACAAGAGGATGCGGAAAAGTCGGACATCTCAGAAGCCTCAGAAAGCACGGATTCTCCTGTTTCTGAAGAAAGAGCAGAGACTTCTGAGGAAGCTGAATCAACAGAAAAGGCGAAGGACTCCGAGTCCACAGAACAATCAACATCCTCAGAGACTTTCACCATCGTACTGGCCAGTCAGGTGAAGAGAAGCAACGCCGAATACTATGTCGAGCAGTTGAAGAAACGTGGCTATGGCGATGCTAAATTGTATGTCCACAACAATTTAGTGCGCGTGGTGTATGGTTCTTTTGCCACGGAAGCCGATGCTTATGCTCAGCTACGCAAAATGAACGACAAAGAAGAGTTCAGCGAGGCATGGGTATATAGTATTAAGAACTGATAGTTTTAGTTTAAATAGTCATCGGCATGGCCGGTAAATAATGAAGATTTAATGAGGTGAAGCGCGTAAGATGCCCTAAATGTGACCATTACATTATTTTCGATGAGACTCGCTATGAGGCTGGTCAGTCGCTGGTATTCAAGTGCGACGAGTGTGGACGCGAGTTTGGCATCCGTATTGGTGTGTCGAAACTGAAGAACACACAGAAGGAGGAAACTGCCCGGTTGAATGCTGACGAAGCCTCACAAGAACACGAGGAGTCCGGCTGCGGAAGCATCGTGATTATTGAAAACGTGTTCCATTACAAGCAGGTGATACCCCTCACAATGGGCGACAACGTGATAGGCCGCTACCAGAAGGGCAACCCAGCCAATTGTACCTTCGAGACCGTCGACCCCAGCGTTGATTTAAACCACTGCACACTGAACGTCAGCCACAACAAACGGGGTGGTCTGCGCTACACCCTCTGGGACAATAACAGCAATACGGGCACCTTCGTGGGCGACGTAGAGCTGACCCCTCGTGAACGCCGCATTATCGGTGACGGCACGCTGTTTACCCTTGGTGCCACCAGCATCATTCTGCGAGGGGCTAATGCTGAAGAATAGTCTTAAGCGGAAACTTACCCACAACAAATAGTCACCAACAGGGCTTTTACGAGTCACCAATAGGGCTTTTACGAACTTCCGATAGCCAGGAAGATCATACCTAAGAGCACAAGCGCCAGGTCGACCACCTTGGCCTTGAGGTTCTTCTCATGGAAGAAGGCTGCGCCAAAGAGGAAACTCACCACCACACTCCCCCTGCGAATCATGGATACGATGCTGATCATGGCATCGGGCAACGACAGCGAATAGAAATACAAAAAGTCAGCCGTAGAGAGAAAGATGCTGACGAAGATGATGCTCCAGTGCCAGTGGAACGGTGTTGTCTCGTGGTGTCTGGGCCACCACAGCAACAGCAGCATGGCCATCATCATAAAACACTGATAGATTGTGTACCACGCCTGCACCATCATGCGGTCCAGACCGATGCCACCTTCATTGACAGGAGCCATCAGATATTTGTCGTAGAGTCCGCTGAGAGCACCCAGGGCTGCAGCTCCCACAATCATCCATATCCAGTGGTCGCGTCGAAAGTCAATCCCTTCCTTCTTTCCGCTGCGACTCAACATCAGGAACGACACTACTGCCAGCGACACACCAATCCACTGCCATATGTTCAGACGCTCGCCAAACACCAGCAAGGCACCCACCAGCACCATTACGGGGCGAGTGGCATTAATGGGGCCGACGATGGTCAGCGGCAGGTGCTTCATTCCGAAATATCCCAGTATCCAACTGGAAAGCACGATGAGTCCCTTCAATACGATATATTTGTGCATCTCCCATCCGCCAGCACCTACATGAAAGATGGAGCCGTCAAGCATGGTGCTGTTAGCGCTGATCACAATGAGGGGCAGGAAGATAAGCGACGAGAACAACGTGTTCAGAAACAATACGGGCAATACGGCATTCTCGCGCAACGCCTCTTTCTTAAACGAATCATAGCAGCCTAACAATGCTGCCGACATAAAAGCTAAAATCAGCCACATAGTGGATTATTCCGTTTTTCAATATTCCGATACAATAACTATTCCGATACATTTACTCATACCTCACGTCCTCCAGGAACAACGCCTTGGCCGGCATCGACTCTCCTGCCTGTGTACGCCGCTTGCCTTCGATGACTTTACGGAAGTCGTCAAGCGTCATGCGCCCGCGCCCCACCTCTATCAGGGTTCCCACCACCGCTCGAACCATGTTGCGTAGAAAGCGGTTGGCTGTAATTTCAAAGTACCACGTAGTCGCCGAAGTCTGATGCCACTGGGCGTGGGTCACCTTGCACAGCGTGGTCTTCACGTCAGACCCTGCCTTGCAGAACGCCCCGAAGTCCTCATACTCCAACAGAATGCGTCCGGCCTCGTTCATCAATGCATAATCTAACTGGTAGTGCAGCTCCAGCGAATAGTGGCGAAGAAAAGGGTCTTTGCGCGTGTGCACGTAATAATAATAGGTACGCGCGACTGCCGAAAAACGAGCGTGCATGCCGTCGCTGACGCGCTCTATCGCGTAGATGCCAATGTCCTGATGCAGCAAACCGTTCATTTTGTGCGTCAGCAACTGCGTGTCAAAGACCTGTTCTGTATCGAAGTGTGCAGCCATCCGCCGGGCGTGTACACCCGTATCCGTACGCCCTGCCCCCACCACGCTGATGTCTTCGCGCAGCAGCAGCGACAGACAGCGTTGCAGTTCACTCTGCACCGTGATGCCGTTGGGTTGTATCTGCCATCCGTGATAGGCCCCTCCGTCGTAGCTTAACCATATAAAATATCGCATAGCGGGTGCAAAGGTACAAAAAAAAGTTGTATCTTTGCACCATGATATTCTATTTTTCAGGCACAGGAAACACGAAATGGGTGGCCCGCCAACTGGCGGAGGTCACGGGTGAAGAACTGCTGTATATCCCCGACGAATTGCGGAAGATGAAGCAAACAGCAACAAAGTCGGAGCATACTGCCACCGACCAAGTATTACATTACACGCTGAAAGACGGCGAACGGCTGGGCTTCTGCTTCCCTACACACGGCTGGCAGCCTCCACGCATCGTCCGCGAGTTTATCCGCCGTTCCACCTTCAACGTCCAAGTTTCCACTTACACATACGCCGTCACTACCTGTGGCGACAATATGGGCTACGCGATGCGCATCCTGAACAAGCAACTACGTAGCAAGGGTCTGCAGGCACAGTCACTGTTTGCAGTCCTGATGCCCGAGTCGAACGTCTGCTTCTCGTTCCTTCACCTGGACTCGAAGGAGCGCGAACGCGAGAAGATTGCTGCAGCACATGTTAAGGTGCAGCATATCTGCGAGGTAGTAAAAGCGCGTCAGCAGGGTGTCGTGGAACTCATCCGCGGAGCCATTCCCTTCACATATACTTACGTCATCGGGGGCTTCTACAACAAGCACCTCATCCGTGACGACAAGTTCTGGGTGGATGATGATGCCTGCATACGCTGTGGACTATGCCAGCAGCTCTGTCCTGTCGACGACATTATCCTCGACGTGCAGACTGCTAACAGCACACCGGCAGGCAACAACACGCTGACAGGCAACAACGCCCCGGCGCAACAAAAACTACCGCCACGCTGGAAGCATGACGGCAGTTGTACCAACTGTCTGGCATGTTATCACCACTGTCCCCGCCATGCCATCCACTGGGCAAAGATGAAACGTGGACAATATCTGTTTAAAGATGAGTAGCAAACGACTGCCCCCCACTCTTTCACAAGCGGTCAGTACACCCTCGGACCAAAGATGGTGGTACCGATGCGAACCATTGTGGAACCCTCCTGGATGGCCAACCGATAGTCGTGGCTCATGCCCCAAGAGCGTTCGCAGAAGGCCGCATCGTCAGCAAAGTACTGCGCCTTGACTTCATCGAAAAGACTTTTGGCCACCCGGAACTCCTGACGTATCTGTTGCTCATCGTCAACATTGGATGCCATCATCATCAGTCCGCAGATACGCACGTGTTTCAAACCACGCCACTCACCGTCAGTCAACAGTCCACGCAGCGCATCGGGAGTGAGTCCGTACTTGGTTTCCTCCTCCGCAATGTGCAGTTCCAGCAGCACGTCAATGACGCGTCCGCACCGCTCTGCCTGCTTGTCAATCTCGCGAAGCAACTTCAGCGAGTCCACAGCCTCAATCATTGTTACATAAGGAGCAATGTACTTCACCTTGTTGGTCTGCAGGTGTCCGATGAAGTGCCATTGAATATCCTTTGGCAGCGTCTCGTGTTTCTGGCGCAACTCCTGCTCGTGACTCTCACCAAAGATGCGCTGCCCTTCGTCGTATGCAGCCTCGATATACTCGTTGGGGTGGTACTTGCTGATGGCCACCAGCCGTACGTCACCTGTCAGGTTCCGAAGCACCTCTCTCAGATTTCCCTTTACGTCGTACATGAGCTGCCTATTCACTCTTCTCCTCGTATTCTGGCTTGTCGTCTGTTTCAGCACTCTTGCCGTACTCGAAGACATCCATAAGCATGGTTTCGTTGATGGCAGCTATGACGTAGTCGACCATCGTCGTGCCCATGACACTCTCGATGTTGTTTACAGCACCCTTCAGCGTACCGGCTTGAACCAGGTAGTTCACGTTCGAGCGTTTCTCCTTTTCCGTTTTCTCATCGATGGTGATAAACTGCAGCTTTGCCTTATACCAACGGTCGGCCATCTCTTCGTCCGAGAAGAAAATCTCCTTATAGGGTGCTATCTTGATATCCTTAATGGTGAACTCGCCACTGATGTAGCTTGACATCTCTTCCATGATACGGCTTTCGGCCTCGGTGAACGACAAAGCGTCCACTACATACTGCTCACTCACTTTCTTCTGCAAGCCGTCCTCCATCACTTTCTCGTAGGCAATCTTGCACTCAAACCAAATTGCTGTTCTTGATCTCATATCTTATTATTTTTCGTCTGACAATAAATATTTTCCGTCTTATTGCTTTGCGGGGAAGAAGTTCGGTGTCTACTTCTGTACGCCCAAGCCCTTGTCCAACCCCAGCTCTTTCTTCTTCTGTTCGGTGATGCGGTCAATAATCTCGGTAGCAATGAGCTGCGAGCGCTCGGGCGACAGTCCGGCATCCGACCCCAGCTCGCTCTGTACTTTCATCAGTTCGTTGATGGTCGACTCGCTCTCTGCCCTGAACTTCTTCTCCGTATTACTCATATACTGTTTATTGTATATCTTCGACAGAATACGGTCGGCTTCCTTCTCATAGCGCTTGCGGAATATCTCCTCCGCCTTGGCCTCAAAGTCGCGCTGTGTAGCCTCGTCCACCACCAACGAGTCACCGTCGGCTGTCACGCCCAGTTCTGCGGGGTCGAATCCGTCATCCAGCAAGTCGTCAGTGGCCGTACGCGGTACCGGTTTCACAAACTCCACAGGCTCTGTCTCAGGGAACAGCTCGAAATAAATGCCCACACACAGCAGTGCTATGACCACTGCTGTCACAAAGGTCATGGCAGACCGTATAGTGCCGCGACGCTTATGAATGGCAGCCAACATGTCGGCGGGTGTAGCAAAGCGGTCCTCCGGACTCTCACTCGTAGCACGCTTGATAGCTGCCTTGTATGCCAACGGCAGGTCTGCCTGGTCGTAAAGTCTCTGCAAGAAACGGCCTATGCCGTAGACATCGCAACGCTGGTCGACAGAACCACCGTCCAGTACTTCGGGGGCTACAAATTCTGCATCGTCACCGTAGAAGGCACGCTGGTCGCTCAGCTGCTGATAGAAGGAACCGTGCGACAGCAGCAGTGCTGCCTGGTCGCCTTTGCGCACAAACACCGTCCTCGGCGAATAACAGACGTGGTAGATGCCTTGCTGGTGCAGGTACTCCGTCACCTCCACCAGTGACGTCGTCACGGTGTCTATGAAGTCCTTGCCAGCCACAACGGCAGGGTTGTCCAGCAACAGTTGTTCGAAGCTCTGGAATGTGCCCAGCTCCAGTTCCAGCTGTGTGATGTCACCGTTCGCGCTGACGGGCGTAAAGTGAATCTGGTGGTTGTTGACCAGAGTCTTGTTGCGCTCGCACTCCTCTTCCAGAGCCTTCGTGAAGGCGATGTTCGACAGCAGTTCAGGCTTGATGTCCACCACACCGCGCCACTTGCCGTCCACCTGTTCGCGGTAGTATCCGCCAATGGGCTGTTGCGTCTGGTGCTTCTTGCCCTCGTTGCGTGCTGCTAATAGTTCTTCGTAGTTCATAAACCTCTCTGTTATTGAATGCGCAAAAGTACACATTTTCTTTGAATAACGGAAATATTTTTTGTTTTTTATAGCTTATTTCTTTCCCGTCACATGCTTTATTTCTATTTTTTTTTGCATATTTCTTATTTTTATTCGTACCTTTGCACCCGATTTACGTAAATTAGACATCTTTTTTAACATGCCGGAAATATCAGTACGCGGTCTGGAGATGCCCGAGTCGCCTATCAGGAAACTCGCGCCGCTTGCCGCCGCAGCAAAGAAACGCGGAACAAAGGTCTATCACCTGAACATCGGACAGCCCGACCTGCCCACACCGCAGGTAGCACTCGATGCACTGAAGCACATTAACCGAAACATTCTGGAGTACTCACCGTCACAAGGCTACCTGAGCTATCGCGAAAAGTTGGTGGGCTACTACGCAAAATACAATATCAACGTAGATGCCGACGACATCATCATCACCAGCGGCGGTTCAGAGGCTGTGCTCTTTGCATTCCTCTCATGTCTGAACCCTGGCGACGAAATCATCGTCCCCGAACCAGCCTACGCCAACTATATGGCTTTCGCCATTTCGGCCGGTGCCAGAATCCGCACCATTGCCACCACCATCGAGGAGGGCTTCTCGCTGCCCAAGGTTGAGAAGTTCGAAGAACTCATCAACGACCGCACCCGCGCCATCATGATCTGCAATCCCAACAACCCCACCGGCTATCTCTACACCCGCCGTGAGATGAACCAGATTCGTGACCTGGTGAAAAAATACGACCTCTACCTCTTCTCCGACGAAGTATATCGTGAGTATATCTATACTGGTTCGCCCTACATCTCCGCTTGTCACCTGGAGGGCATCGAGCAGAACGTTATCCTCATCGACTCCGTCAGCAAGCGCTACTCAGAGTGCGGAATCCGCATCGGAGCACTCATCACCAAGAACGCCGAAGTGCGCAAAGCCGTTATGAAGTTCTGTCAAGCCAGACTTTCACCGCCACTCATCGGACAAATAGTCGCCGAAGCCTCATTAGACACTCCTGAGGACTATCTGCGTGACGTCTACGACGAGTACGTCGAGCGCCGTAAGTGCCTCATCGACGGGCTCAACCGCATTCCGGGCGTCTACTCCCCCATTCCCATGGGTGCCTTCTACACCGTGGCCAAGCTGCCCGTCGACGATTCCGAAAAGTTCTGTCGCTGGTGTCTGGCAGAGTTCAACTACGAAGGTGAGACCGTCATGATGGCTCCTGCCGCAGGCTTCTACACCACACCCGGAGCCGGCATCAACCAGGTACGCATTGCCTATGTTCTGAAGAAGGAAGACCTGGAGCGCGCACTGGTAGTACTGCAGAAGGCACTTGAAGCTTATCCGGGACGTGTGGAAAGTTAAGGGTTGAGAGTTAAGAGTTAAAGTTGAGTTAGCACTTTGAACCTACCTTTATTCATAGCACGAAGAATTAACGGCTCCGAAGACAAGAAACGCGACGTCAGCCGTCCCGCCATTCGCATAGCTACCATCGGAGTAGCTATCGGATTGGCCGTGATGATTGTTACCGTCGGCGTGGTCTTTGGCTTCAAGCACACCATCCGCAACAAGGTAGTAGGCTTCGGAAGCCATATACAGATTACTAATTTTTCCGCTCAAAACACGGCACGTCCCCTACCCGTCTGCATCAACGACTCGCTACTGACAGCCATCAAGAAGATGCCCGGTGTCCGACATGTAGAGCGTTATGCCCTCACGCAGGGCATCCTCAAGACCGACTCCGACTTCCTGGGCGTCGCCGTCAAGGGCATAGGCAGCGACTACGACCTGACGTTTCTCAGCCAGAACCTCGTGGAGGGCAAGATGCCGCACTTCAGCAACCAAGGTAAGGACTACCCACTGCTCATCTCGCAGATGATGGCTGACAAGCTGCACCTTGCCGTAGGCCAGCGCGTCAATGCCTACTTCATCGGCAACGACGACGTCCGCGCACGCCGTTTCACCATCGAAGGCATCTACCAGACCAACATGACCCAGTTCGACCAGGCACTGTGCTTCACCCACCTTAACATCCCCATCAAACTGAACGGATGGGAAGCCGACCAGTGCTCGGGGGCTGAAGTGCTGGTAAGCGACTTCGAACAGCTGAACGTTACCGCAGAATACATCGTTGAGGGCGTTAACCGTTCCGTCGACAAGTATGGCGAAATACTTACCTCACAAACCATTTACGAAGCACATCCACATATCTTTTCCTGGCTTTCCCTACTCGACATTAACGTATGGATTATCCTTGCACTGATGGTAGCCGTGGCAGGCTTCACCATGATTAGCGGCCTGCTCATCATCATTCTTGAGCGTACACAGATGATAGGCATCCTCAAGGCCCTCGGCATGCGCAACAGCACCGTACGCCACACATTCCTCTGGTTTGCCGTCTTTATCATCGGCCGCGGACTAATATGGGGAAACATCATCGGCATCGGCATCACTCTGCTGCAGCAACACACCCGCCTCGTGCACCTCGACCCCGCCAGCTACTATGTCGACACAGCACCCATGGAGCTCAACCTGCCCATCGTCCTGTTGCTCAATGTAGCCACCCTCGTCATCTGTCTCTTCGTGCTCATTGCACCCAGTTTCCTCATTTCGCACATCCATCCTGCCCGTTCCATGCGATACGAGTAATGCCACTGCTGACCAATTTCACTGAATTTGCTCACCAATTTCACTGAATTTGCTCACCAATTTCACTGAATTTGCTCACCAATTTCACTGAATTTGCTCACCAAAGTCAGCGAGTTTGCAGAACTATCGGCTGCCATTGATACAGCCATTCAGGTCCAGACATCCTATTGAGGAATCAGATAACGAAAAAGCTCCGACATATATGTCGGAGCTGCTACTTATCATATTGTTCACAGATTATTCTTCTTTCTTCAACGGAATAGTAAAGCTGAAGGTCGAACCCTCGCCCTCGACGGACTCTACGTAGGCATCGCCACCATTCTTACGGGCAAAGTCCTGACAAAGCTGGAGGCCAAGTCCGGAGCCTTCCTCACCGCCAGTGCCGTAAGTCGTCTCGCCTTTATGGAAGATACTGTCAATACGGTCGGCTGCAATACCTACGCCATGGTCCTGAACGCAAACGCGGGCAAAGTCGCCTTCGTGCCGGAAATAGACTTCAATGCCCTTGCCCTCGGGAGTAAACTTAACAGCATTGGAGATGAAGTTGCGGATAATGGTCTTAATCATATCATTGTCGGCATGCACCGTAAGCTTCTCATCGCAGGGAATAAACTGCAACTTGATCTTCTTCATCTCGGCAATCATCTGGAAGATGTCAACCACACCGGGGACAACGTCAGCCAAATCCATGTCCTGATAGACCACATTCAGACGACCGGTCTGCGACTTAGTCCACTTCAGCAGGTTGTCCAGCAGGTCGTGAGTTTCCTCTGACTCGCGGTTAGCCTTGTCTAACAGACTGAAGATTTCCTCGCCAACGACATCGGGCGACACCACATTGACGGCCAGGTTGAGCACCATGCGGATGCTGGCCATGGGCGAACGCAGGTCGTGGGCAATGACGGAATACATCTTGTCGCGGTTCTGGATGGTGCGGCGCAGCTCTTCGTTCTGCTGGACAATGATACGCTTGGCGGCCACAAGCTGAATCTGGTGCATAACGCGCATGACGAGTTCCTCCTTGTTAAAGGGTTTGGTAAGGAAGTCGTTGGCACCCACTTGGAAGCCATGAACGAGGTCGGAGGGATTGTTGAGAGCAGTAAGGAAGATGATGGGAATGTCGAGTGTCTCAGGGTCTTTCTTCAGGATGACGGCGGTGTCGAAGCCATTGATGTCAGGCATCATCACGTCAAGAAGTATGAGATCGGGCTTTTCCTTCTTGGCTTGCTCTATGCACTTGTTACCGTTATTGGCTGTACACACCTGAAACTTCTCGTTGGTAAGCAGGATTTTCAGCAGCAATACGTTGCTGACCACATCGTCGACAATCAATATCTTGTAATCACTCCGGTTGATTTGTGATTCAAAGTTCTCGTTCAACTCCATGTTGTTAGGATTAGGGTTTGTTTCGTTCAATTTGCAAAATTAGTTATTATTTGTCTAAACACCAAACTTTCTGTCAATTATTTGCGTTATTTGACAGTTTTGAATACTCTATCGACAAATGGAGGGGGACTATGGATAAGTGGTCTGCATAATAAAACACAAGGACACAGAGAATTCTCTGTGTCCTTGTATGGAGGGGCGCACCTATTGAGAACACACCCTCGTGCTGTGGGAAACCAAAAGATTAACCCCCGAAGTTATCGTACATGATGCTCTCGGGTTCTACGCCTAACGAGTCGAGCATGGAGACGACGGCCTTCGACATAGGGCCGGGACCGCACATGTAGTACTCGATGTCCTCGGGAGCCTCGTGGTCCTTCAGATAGGTGTTGAGCATCACCTGATGGACAAAGCCCGGGGTGTACTTCACGCCGGCAGCATCGGCTGCGGGGTCGGGACGATCGAGGGCCAGATGGAAGTGGAAATTTGGATACTCCTTCTCCAGGCCGAGGAAGTCGTCAAGATAGAACACCTCGTTCAGTGCACGGGCACCATAGAAATAGTGCATCTCGCGATCGGTGGTGTGGAGGGTCTTCGTCATGTGCATGATCTGAGCACGCAGTGGAGCCATACCGGCACCACCACCGACCCATATCATTTCCTTCTTCGTGTCGAAGTGTGGATGGAAGTCGCCGTAAGGACCTGACATGATGACTTTGTCGCCGGGTTTCAGCGAGAAGATGTACGACGAAGCGATACCGGGGTTGACATCCATGAAACCGCTGCGGTCAGGCTTGAACGGCGGCGTGGCGATACGCACCGTCAGCATAAACACATCGCCCTCGGCCGGATAGTTGGCCATGGAGTAGGCACGGATGGTGGGTTCGGGGTTCTTACACTTCAGGTCGAACATCTTGAACTTCTCCCATGAGGGTACATACTCGGGGGTAATGAGGTCACGGTCGTAGTCGTTGTAGTTGATGCAGTCGAAGGCGGGTATCTTGATCTGAGCGTACGAGCCGGGCAGGAAATCCATGTGGGCACCCGCGGGCAGCTGCACCTTGAACTCCTTGATGAACGTAGCAACGTTCTTGTTACTGATAACGGTACACTCATACTCCTTGACACCAAGGATACTCTCATCGACATGAATCTTCAGGTCGCCCTTCACCTTGCACTGACATCCCAGACGCCAGCCAGCCTTGATTTCCTTGCGGGTGAAATGGGGCTTCTCGGAATCGAGGATTTCGCCACCGCCCTCTAAGACCTGTACCTTACACTGGCCGCACGAAGCCTTGCCTCCGCAGGCTGAGGGTAGGAAAACACCGTTCTCGTTGAGCGTCGACATCAGCGAGTTGCCCTGAGCGACGGAGATGGTACGGTCGCCATTAATTTCAATATTCACGTTGCCGGAGGGGCTGAGATACTTCTTAGCTACCAGCAGAACAATCACCACGAGGATGATGACGAGGAGGAATACTCCTATGCTATATGAAATGAATTCTATCATATCTGTTGCTGTCTTTTTGCAGCGGACGATAACGTACTTTTCGGACATCCGTTACAGTCCGCGTAAGTCCGCTGCTAAAATTATATATTTAGTCCAGAGAAACACATCATGGCCATAGCCATCAGGCCTACGGTGATAAACACAATGCCAAGTCCCTGTAAGGGTTTGGGCACATCTGAGTACTGCATCTTCTCACGAATGGCACCAAGCGCTACAATAGCCAGTGTCCAGCCGATACCCGAACCGAAGCCATAGACGATGGCATCCCATACGGAAGTGATGGCCTGCGAGTTGGCGGGGTCCATGAGGATGCGCTGCTGCATGAACAGCGAGGCACCCATAATGGCACAGTTCACGGCAATCAGCGGCAGAAAGATGCCCAAGGCGGCATACAGCGAGGGGCTGTAGCGCTCGACGGTCATCTCAACCAGCTGCACCATACCGGCAATGACGGCAATGAAGAGTATGAACGACAGATAGCTCAGGTCTACACCCTCGACCAGACAATCGGGGCCAAGCACCTTGGTCTGAAGCAAATAGTTCACGGGAACGGTGACGGTGAGAACGAAGGTCACTGCCAATCCGAGTCCCAACGAAGTCTTCACCGTCTTCGACACAGCCAAATAAGAGCACATGCCGAGGAAGAAGGCGAAAATCATATTGTCCACAAAGATGGACCTAAACAGTAATGATATTGCGTGTTCCATAACTTACTTCTCCTTATAAAAATATGCACGGTGTACCCAGATGACGCAGCCCACAAGAATGAGCGCCATAGCAGGCATCGTCATCATGCCATTATTCACATAACCCATGTCGTAGCAAGCATCGGGAATAATCTGAAAACCCAGCAGCGAACCACGTCCGAGCAGTTCACGGACAGCACCCACAATGACCAGAATCATGGCATAGCCGAGTCCATTGCCCACACCGTCGAGGAACGAAGGCCAAGGTTTGTTCATCATGGCAAAGGCTTCTAAGCGGCCCATCAGGATACAGTTGGTGATGATCAGACCCACATAGACCGAGAGCTGAACGCTGACATCGTAGGCGAAAGCCTTCAGAATCTGCGAGACAATGGTGACGAGAGCTGCCACAACCACCAGCTGCACCACGATGCGGATGCGGTTGGGAATGGTGTTGCGGATGATAGAGATGATGACGTTCGAGAACGCCGTAATCACCGTCACGGCCAGTCCCATCACAATGGCAGGCTTGAGCTGTGCTGTCACGGCCAATGCCGAACAAATGCCGAGCACCTGTCCAAGGATAGGATGGTCAACGTTGAGCGGGTTTAGGAAAACTTCTTTATTTTGTTTACTGAATAATGCCATAGTTTACTCCTCCTCTGCTTTAGATTCTACGTTCTTCTTGAAATTCTTCAAGCCGTCTTTCAGCATGGCGTCAACACCATTGGATGTCAGCGTGGCACCCGTCACACAGTCGACCTGCGTATCCGGGTTCTCCACTTTCTTCACCACGGAGAGCACCACGTTGCCGTTGTCGTCATATATCTGCTTGCCGATGAACTTCTCCTGCCAAGCCTGCGAGTCCTTGATTTCGGCACCCAGGCCGGCGGTCTCGCTGTCATGGTTGAAATAGGCGCCATAGACCTTGCAGTCTCTGTCGACGGCTACATAGCCGCTGATGCCGCCCCAGAGGCCCATGCCTTTCAGGGATGCGACGAAGATGTCCTGGCCGTCTATCCGGCACACGTAGACTTTCTGTCCGTCGACCTCCTTCTCCTGCTTCACCACCTCGGCGTATTTGGCCTCGGCCTCCTGGCCGTCCAGTCCGCGCAGGTTGAGTGAATTGAGAATCTGCTTCTTCACATCGAGAGCCACGTTAGCATCCTGCATAGGCTTCAGCGCCTGATAGACGAATGCAAGCAGGAAAGCCACGATGACCACCATGACCGTACTATATATAATAATGTACGCGTTGGAATTTGTATTCAGTTTCATTTTGTACCTCCTCTCTTTAAGCGTTTCGAGATGTTATGCTCCACCACGAAGTGGTCAATCATAGGAGCAATCATGTTGCCGAAGAAGATGGCAAGCATCATACCCTCGGGGTAGCCGGCATTGCGCACACGGATGATGACGGCCATGGCACCGATGATGAAGCCATAGATGAACTTACCCGTATTGGTGCGGCACGAGGTGACAGGGTCGGTAGCCATGAAAACGGCACCGAAGGCGAAGCCACCCAGTACGAAGTGATGCCACCAAACCATCGACTGGCCCGTCTGCTCGAAGATGATAGCCATAAGACCGCCTCCCACGAAGACGCTCAGCATGGTGCGCCACGAGGCGATGCCCGTCCACAGCAGGATGAAGGCACCCATGGCGATGGCGATGAGACTGGTTTCGCCGATGGAACCGGGGATGAAGCCCAGCACCATATCGGCTATCGAAGCATTGGGGCTGATGCCCTGTGCCAGCTGGCCGAGGGGCGTTGCAGCGGTAAAGCCGTCGGGCAGCGTGTTGCCCAGTCCGAAGATGCTGTCCTGTGCCACCCATACGGTGTCGCCCGTCATCTTCGACGGATAGGCGAAGAAGAGGAACATGCGTGCAGCAATGGCGGGATTGAACAGGTTCATACCCGTTCCGCCGAATATCTCCTTGCAGAAGATAACGCTGAAGGCGCAGGCTAAAGCCAGCATCCACAACGGGCAGCCGATAGGAATAATCAGCGGGATAATGATACCCGAGACAAGGTAACCTTCCTGGATTTCCTCTCCTTTCCACTGTGCCCAGGCAAACTCTATGCCTAGACCGACAATATAACTAACCAGAATTTTGGGCAGAACAGCCAGAAAACCGTAGCAGAAGATTTCCAAGAACGAGGCCGATGCCAGTGTGCCTGCTGCCAGATAGTTCTGATAGCCCACATTATACATACCAAACAACATAGCCGGCATCAGGGCTATGACCACCATCGACATGATGCGCTTCGAATCAATAGCATCATGGATGTGTACTCCCGTTTTGGCCGTATCGTTGGGAACAAGTGCAAACGTCTCAAAGCCATCGAAGACACTGCGGAAAGCATGTAGCTTGCCACCCTCTTCGAAACTGGGGCGCATCTTATCAAAAATATTTCTTATTACCTTCATAGTCTATGCGTTTTCTTTACGTAATATATTTAGTCCCTCACGCACAATACGCTGCAATTCCAGTTTTGAGGAGTCCACAAACTCTGACAAAGCAAAATCCTCTGGACTGACTTCATAGATGCCCAGTGCCTCCTGACGGTCAATGTCGCCAGCAATAATGGCTTTAACGAGGTATTCGCCATAGATGTCCATGGGCAGCACACGGTCGTACTCGCCACTCATAATCATGTGACGCTCGCCACCCTTGATGCGGGCATCGAGTGCATACTGCTTCTTCTTGCTTGCAAACCAAGGATTCTGAAGCCACGAGAAGTAGCTACGGTTGACGGAGAACTGCTTCAGTCGTGGCATAATCCAACCCAGCATCTCGTCGGCATCGTCGCCTTCAGGTATAATAGTAATCTCCGATGTGTGAGCACCCAGGAATCCTTCCTTGTTCGTCACGCGGCCCGTCAACACATTGCCATCGATGATGCGCACGTGCTTAGTAGCATCATAGCTATTGGATAGCAGTGTTGACAGTTCTTCGCCCACCAGCATGTCCACATAGGCCGGTTGCTTCACCTCACTGCCACAGAATGCTACTCTACGGCGAAGGTCTACCCTACCCGTATTCAGCAGTCGGCCGATGAACAGCACGACCGTGGGGTCGCCAATGGTCCACACTACCTCGCCCTTGTTTACTGGAGCGACGTGGTTCACCTGCACTCCCACATTACCGGCAGGACATGGTCCGTCAAAAATGTTCAGCTCAGCCACCTTGTCAATGCCCAGCTTTCGGATCTCTGTCTGGAAGTCAGGCTGAATGCCAAGCCCCACATAAGTCTTGGCAATCTTAGACAGAGCCGCGATGCCTGTCACGAAGTCTACCTCCTGCCCCTTGACTTCAAACTGAAAGTCGCAAGCCAAAGGCTTGTCGCGAAGGGCTGATACGAAAATAGAACGCGGTGCTACAGAAGGATTGGTAGACACCGCATAGGGCAACTGGTTGATATATCCAAAGAGTCCTGCTTCCAGCAAAGCTTCACAAACCTGCTGACCGTCCATCTTCGACACATCTTTTTTGCCAAAGTCCACATACTGCTGCTCCTTATCGGCATCCACCTGCACACAGAGCACCTTTCTGCGATCACCCCGCACAACGGCACTAACAGTTCCGCTGACAGGCGATGCAAAACGCACTTCGGGATATTGTTTGTTGACAAACAAGGCATCCCCGGCTTTAACCTTATCACCTTCCTTGACAATAACTTTCGGAGTAACTCCCACGAAGTCGTCGGGCTGCAGTGCATACTTGCCTTTCGACTTGAGCTGAATAAGTTTCTCCTCAGCCTTGCCTTGCAGGTGAATGTCCAAGCCTTTGGTTAACTTGATTACATTTGCCATTATTGAAATGTTTTTGAATAAATTTACTCAATTGTGTGCAAAATTACTAAAAAAAGGATATACCATAAAGAAAAAAACGTGGAAAATGTCATTAATCACAACTTTTTAGTGTAATTTTGTGGCTGAATTTCAGCAGGACATAGTGTTTTGCTAACCCAATTTGGCAGATTTGAAACTACTGAAATATATATTCAACAGTGTGATATGGTCCGTGTTAGGTCTGTATCTGCTTTTCATTCTCACCTTCCAGATACCGGCCGTACAGCAGTGGGCAGGACATCGTTTGGCCTCGCTGATAGCTAAACAGCTGGGCACCAGCGTCACCATTGGACGCGCTGAGTTAGAGTTACCCTCCCAGTTGTCACTCTACAACGTGCTGATTCTTGACCAAGAAGGCAAGCAGATGCTCAGCGCCAACCGTCTGTCAGCACGTGTCGACCTACTGCCTCTGGCCGAAGGGCAGCTATCCATCTCCACAGCACAGCTGTTTGGAGCCCATGCCCGTCTCTATCAGCGCACTGCGACCAGTAAGCCCAACTTCCAGTTTGTGCTTGACTCACTGGCTTCGAAGGACACCACCAGCACTTCCCCCTTAAACCTGCGGATCAACTCACTCATTGTCCGACAGACCAGTGTGCGTTACGACCGCTACGACCAGCCAGAGACACCAGAGCAACTGAATCCCAACCACCTGTACGTTCACGACATCAGTGCTCACATCATTCTGAAGACCCTGCGCGAAGACTCGCTGAACGTTAACGTCAAACGTCTGACCCTCAAGGAACAGTCAGGCCTGCAGATAGACCGTCTTTCGATGCGCTACACAGGCAGTCCACGTCACAGCCTGCTGCAAGACTTCACGCTCCGCATGCCCGGCACGAACTTCCGACTTGGTAATGTCGAAGCCAGCTACCTGCTACGTGACAAGCAACTTGTTTCCTCCTCACTTTACTACCGTGGCAGCATCATGCCGTCTACGATAACTCTCTCTGACTTAACCTGTTTGCTTCCTGCACTAAAGGACTTCAACAGTACTTTGACCGTCTCGTCAAACATTGAGGGGCAGGGGGAGAAGATCACCATTCCTAACCTATTGGTGACGTCAACCACCGACGATATCGACATCAACATTGACGGATGGGTGCAAGACCTCACTGACCACGAACCCTACTGGCAGGCCAACGTCAATAACCTGAAGCTATCGGCCAAGACATTGAACTTTGTCTATGAGAACCTGAAGGGGCGGCGCATGGAGATACCCCCCATCGTCAACCGCCTGGGCAACGTTCACCTGATGGGCATTGCCCGTGGACACGGTATTGGCAGCATTGACCTGCGCAGCCAGTTAAATACAGACATTGGGAAGGTAGAACTCACCCTCTCCATGGACAAGCAACGCACCTTCCAAGGCCACATCAATACTGCCGGATTCAACTTAAGGCGCCTGTTGGCAGACGACAAGTTCGGGCAACTGGTCACCGACATCAGCTTGGAAGGGCGCCTGCCCTCTGGCGAGAGGCCCACGGTGAATGCAAAAGGCGTCATCCGCCAGTTCGGATATAACGGCTACGAGTACCGCAACATTGACGTCAACGGCTCCTACAGCAACACAGTCATCACCGGACTGCTGACCATTGACGACCCCAACCTCGGTCTACGCCTGGAGGGCATCGTTGAAAAAGAGGCACACACCAACGTGGTGAACCTCAAAGCCGACATCGACCAATTCTCGCCACAAGCCGTCCACCTTTCCGACCTGTGGGGCGACGCCCGCTTCACCACCAACATTGAGGCCGACTTCCGGGCCAACAGCTTGAGCGACGCCGTGGGCGGTATCACGGTGAACGGGCTGACCATGCAATCGTCGACAGACCACTACCGTCTGGACTCGCTCTCCATTGCATCGGGATATGAGAACAACGTGCATTATGTCCGACTCAACAGCGACTTCGCCAAGGTGGACATTACCGGCGACTTCGACTACGAAACACTGACACAAAGCGTCACCAATTTCCTGGCAGCGACACTGCCCACCCTGCCCAGCCTGCCCAAGGTTAATCCGAACACACACAACAACTTTGCCATCAGCGCCACCGTCAGCAAGAGCGACTGGCTGGAGAGCCTGCTGCTGGTGCCCGTCAGCCTGCCGCAGCCACTGACGCTGCAGGGTGTTGTCAACGACCACACACGCCACATCACGCTGGAATGTGACGCCCCGCACTTCAAATACAAGGGCACAGCCTACCGCAACGGACACGTCAGCCTATCGTCGCCCAACGACTCGCTAAGCTACAACCTGCAGGTCACACGACTGGACAGCGACGGCGACCCCATGGAAGTACACGTTGACGGCAAGGCAGCCAACAACCACCTGCACACTTCGTTGGCATGGGACAACCACGAAGTGCTGACAAAGATGAGCGGACAGCTGAACGTCATCGCCAACTTCGAGAATGGCATCAACGGACAGCAGACTGCCAACATCCGCATACTGCCCTCCACCATCAACATCCACCAGTCTGACTGGAGCATAGAGCCCGCCCACATTACCTATACCGAAGGCTTTGCCGACATCAGCGGTTTCACCATCAGGAACGACCAACAGCACCTCATTGTCAACGGCATTGTCTCTGACAGTCCTGCAGACTCGCTGAGTGTCGACCTGCGCGACATCGACGTAGAGTACATCCTGCAGTTAGTAGACTTCGATGCCGTCGACTTCAACGGACTGGCCACGGGCAAAGGAACCTTGCGTGCCATTCTCGGGAACCTGCAAGCCGATGCACAGCTGACCGTCAACAACTTTCTCTTCCAGCACGGACGCATGGGAACACTGAAGGCTGCTGTGGACTGGAACAAGGAGAAAGAACAGATAGACATCCATGCCGTGAGCAACGACGGCCCTGACGTCAACACTTACATCGACGGCTACGTATCACCCAAACGGAATTTCATTGACCTGGGCATACGCGCCGACAACACCTATCTGGACTTTGCAAAATCTTTTACCGAAGACTTCCTCAGCTACGTTGACGGCCACGGTTCCGGAGCTCTGAACATCATCGGACCGCTGGACGCCATCAACCTGACGGGCGAACTGGTGCTCAACGGCACGGCACACGTCACCGCACTGGGCTGTACCTACGAGATGCGTAACGACACTCTGCGCATGGTGCCCAACGAAATCATCTTTGCCCACTGCCCCGTCTACGACATCCACGGCAACAAGGGCATGATGACGGGAGGCATCCATCACCAGGACCTCACCAACCTGACCTTCGACATCTTTGTGGACAGCCCACTGCTAATGGCTTACGACTTCCCCGACTTCGGCGACCAGAACTTCTTCGGCACAGTATTCGTCGACGGACATGCAGCCATCCACGGCCGCGAGAACGAGACTGTCATCGAGGCTGACGTAACACCCCTGCAGGAATCCACATTCGTCTATAATGCCGCTGCGCCCGAGGTCATCTCCGACCAGGAGTTCATTCAGTGGGGCAGCAAGGCCGGTACCTCCCATTCGAGCGGGTCTTCTGGAATGCCTGACCATTCCGGTTCCCTCCATCAGAACAGTCCCTCTGCCCAAAGCGACCAGACTGTTTCCCCCACCCCGCTCACCCCTTTCCGCTCCGACCTCATCTTCCGACTGAAAATCAACGCCACGCCCGATGTCACCATGCGCCTGCTCATGGACGAGCACACCAACGACTACATCACTCTGCACGGTACGGGCGACATTCAAGTGACCTACCACAACAAGGGCGGGTTCAACATGTTCGGCAACTACGAGGTCAGCGACGGAACCTACGACGTCACCATCCAAAACGTCATCCGCAAGAACTTCACCTTCCGCCAGGGAGGAACCATCGTCTTCAGTGGCGACCCCTACGACGCACTGCTCGACCTGCAGGCACAATACGTCGTCAATGGCGTGTCGCTCAGCGACCTCAATGTAGGACGCTCGTTCTCCAACACCGTACGCGTCAACTGCCTGATGAACATTACCGGACAGCCCCGCGCACCCATTGTCGACTTCGACCTGGACATCCTCAACGTCAACAGCGACGAAAAACAGATGGTTCGCTCGCTCATCAACGGACAGGACGAGATGCGCCAGCAGGTCGTCTACCTGCTGGCCGTGGGACGCTTCTACCCGCAGGGCGCCAACAATGCCGGCGAGAGCGACACTGACCGCAGCAGCACATCACTGGCCATGCAAAGCCTGCTGTCGGGAACCATCAGCGGACAAATCAACTCCGTACTCTCTCAAGTCATCAAGAGCAACAACTGGAACTTCGGCGCCAACATCTCAACCGGCGACGAAGGGTGGAACAATGCAGAATACGAGGGACTCGTCAGCGGACGCCTGCTCAACAACCGTCTGCTCATCAACGGACAATTCGGCTATCGCGACAACGCCACAACAGCATCACCATCCTTCATCGGCGACTTTGACATCCGCTATCTGCTATACCCCAACGGAAACCTGGCCCTGAAGGTGTACAACCAGACTAACGACCGCTACTTCACCCGCTCCAGCCTCAACACGCAGGGCATCGGACTCATCATGAAAAAAGACTTTAACGGCTGGCGCGACCTGTTCAACAAGCGACAGAAGAAGAAGCAGCGGCAAGAAAAGTAACTCTCGCAGAGCAAACTCGGCGACTTTGGTCAGCAAACTCGGCGACTTTGGTCGGCAAACTCGGCGACTTTGGTCAGCAAACTCGGCAACTTTGGTCAGCAAACTCGGCGACTTTGCTTTTCAGAACAATATATATAAATATTGAACACGCGCAAATAATGGCCGAAAAGTTTGGTTATTCGCGGAAAAGTGAGTACCTTTGCAGCCGCTTTGTGCCGAAAAGGCAAACAGCGTTTGCACCAAAAGGGTGCATAGGAGACGGAACAGGCGCTGACTCCTACGGATTATTAACCATCAAAACAGTGGCCTGATGAACGTCTGTTCAGGTCAGAAAAGCTCCAGTGAATGGAGCGAGAGAATAATTTTATGTCAGAATTAACAAAGAACGTCCAGCCATTACAGGACTTCGACTGGGAACAGTTTGAGAATGGCACCACCGCCAATGTGAGCAAGGAAGAGCTTGACAAGGCGTACGACGAAACCCTTAACAAGGTCAGCGAACATCAGGTCGTTGACGGTAAGGTCATCAGCGTCGACAAGAAAGAGGTAGTTGTCAACATTGGCTACAAGAGTGACGGCATCATCCCCGCCAGCGAGTTCCGCTACAACCCCGAGCTGAAGGCCGGTGACACCGTAGAGGTGTACGTAGAGAACGCCGAGGACAAGAAGGGCCAGCTGGTGCTGTCGCACAAGAAGGCTCGCATGTCGAAGTCTTGGGAGCGCGTGAACGCTGCCTTAGAGAGTCAGGAGGTCATCAACGGTTACATCAAGTGCCGCACGAAGGGTGGTATGATTGTCGACGTGTTCGGCATCGAGGCCTTCCTGCCCGGTTCGCAGATCGACGTTCATCCCATACGCGACTACGACCAGTTCGTCGACAAGACGATGGAGTTCAAGATTGTAAAGATTAACCAGGAGTTCCGCAACGTCGTCGTTTCGCACAAGGCACTGATTGAGGCCGAGCTTGAGGCACAGAAGCAGGAAATCATGTCGAAGCTTGAGAAGGGCCAGATTCTGGAGGGTACCGTCAAGAACATTACCAGCTACGGCGTATTCGTTGACCTGGGCGGTGTTGACGGACTGATCCACATCACCGATCTGAGCTGGGGTCGTGTAGACGATCCTCATAAGGTGGTTGAGCTCGACCAGAAGATCAACGTTGTCATTCTGGACTTCGACGAGGAGAAGAAGCGCATTGCCTTAGGTCTGAAGCAGCTCACCCCGCATCCCTGGGATGCTCTGGACCCGAACCTCAAGGTGGGCGACCACGTGAAGGGTAAGGTCGTCGTCATTGCCGACTACGGTGCATTCGTTGAAATCCAGCCCGGTGTTGAGGGTCTGATTCACGTCAGCGAAATGTCATGGAGCCAGCACCTGCGTTCAGCTCAGGAGTTCCTGAAGGTGGGCGACGAGGTTGAGGCTGTCATCATCACGCTGGACCGCGACGAGCGCAAGATGTCGCTGGGCATCAAGCAGCTGAAGGAAGACCCGTGGGAGACCATCGAGGTGAAGTACCCCGTTGGCTCGAAGCACACTGCCAAGGTTCGCAACTTCACCAACTTCGGTGTATTTGTTGAGCTGGAAGAGGGTGTCGATGGACTGATTCACATCAGCGACCTCAGCTGGACGAAGAAGGTGAAACATCCTTCAGAGTTCACACAGGTGGGCGCACAGATTGACGTTATCGTACTCGACATTGACAAGGAGAACCGCCGTCTGTCACTCGGCCACAAGCAGCTGGAGGACAACCCCTGGGATGTCTTCGAGGACAAGTACACCGTAGGTTCCATCCACGAGGGTAAGATTGTGGAGCTGATGGAGAAAGGCGCTGTTGTCCAGCTGGACGAAAACGTCGAGGGTTTTGCCACTCCGAAGCACCTGGTGAAGGAAGATGGCTCGCAGGCCGCTCAAGGCGAAACGCTGCCCTTCAAGGTAATTGAATTCAACAAGGACTCTAAGCGCATTATTCTGAGCCACAGCCGCACCTTCGAGGATCCGAAGCGTGAGGAGAAGGCCGCCCAGAAGAAGGCTCGTGCCCCGAAGAAGGACGACACGCCGAAGATTGAGAACGTTGCTGCCAGCACCACGCTGGGCGACATCGACGTGCTGGCTGAGCTGAAGGCCAAGATGGAAAAGGGCGAGTAAAAAGGTATATACAGACAGTCTGTATATATATAATATAAATAAGGTATGTGCGCGAGGCGTTGTTCTCGCGCACATATTTTTTGTATAAAGACGGCAGAAAGTCTTGATATATATCAATAAAATAACAAAACGTAAGCGTTTACGTTATTTTTCTTTCATTTTGTTTGGTTTTTAATGGTTTTTGATGTACTTTTGCAAGCGCAATGAAATAGTAAATGCAAACTCATTAAGTATAACCAACAAAAACAAAAAGATTATGAATGCAGCACAAGTTGTAGAGAACCTGAAGCAACGCTTCCCCAACGAGCCGGAGTACATCCAGGCTGTCAGCCAAGTTCTTCCTACCATTGAAGAAGAGTACAACAAGCACCCCGAGTTTGAGAAGGCCAACCTGATTGAGCGCCTCTGCATCCCCGACCGTGTTTGTGAGTTCCGCATTACTTGGGTTGACGACCAGGGCAACGTGCAGACCAATATGGGTTATCGTATCCAGCACAACAATGCCATTGGCCCGTACAAAGGCGGACTGCGCTACCACAAGAGTGTGAACCTGGGCATCCTGAAGTTCCTGGCCTTCGAGCAGACCTTCAAGAACTCGCTGACCACACTGCCCATGGGTGGTGCCAAAGGTGGTTCAGACTTCTCACCCCGTGGCAAGAGTGACGCAGAGGTAATGCGATTCTGCCAAGCATTCATGAACGAACTATACCGTGTCATTGGTCCTGACGAGGACGTTCCCGCCGGCGACATCGGCGTCGGCGGCCGCGAGGTAGGCTATCTGTACGGACAGTACAAAAAGCTGACGCACCAGTTCCAGGGCGTGCTGACCGGCAAGGGCATCCCCTTCGGCGGTTCACTCATCCGTCCCGAGGCTACCGGTTACGGCTGCGTGTACTTCCTGAACTCAATGCTGCAGACCCGCAACATCGACATCAAGGGCAAGAAGGTGCTCATCTCGGGTTCAGGTAACGTGGCCCAGTATGCTACCGAGAAATGCATCCAACTGGGTGCCATTCCCATGACGCTCAGCGACTCTGACGGTTACATCTTCGATCCCGACGGCATCACACAGGAGAAGCTGGAGTATGTGAAGGAGCTGAAGAACGTGGAGCGCGGACGTATCAAGGAGTATGCCGAGGAATATCCCAATGCCGTTTACCACGCTGGCGAGCGTCCATGGCACGAGAAGGCCGACATCGCTCTGCCCTGCGCCACTCAGAACGAGATCAATGGCGAGCAGGCTCAGGCACTGATAGACAATGGTGTCATTGCCGTGGCAGAGGGTGCCAACATGCCTTCGCTGCCCGAGGCCATCAAGATATTCCAAGATGCCAAGATTCTGTATGCTCCCGGTAAGGCCTCAAATGCCGGTGGTGTGTCAGTGTCTGGTCTGGAGATGTCGCAGAACTCTGAGCGTCTGAGCTGGACTTCAGAGGAGGTGGACAATTATCTGAAGCGCATCATGAACGACATTCACGAGAACTGCGTGAAGTATGGTACACAGCCCGACGGGTACATCAACTACGTAAAGGGTGCCAACGTGGCCGGATTCATGAAAGTAGCAAGCGCTATGATGAGCCAGGGTATCGTATAAGATATTAACAAACGACACAAACACTAAAATGACCGAAGGGTGCGATTTTTACAAAAAGTCGCACCTTTCTAATTTTTTTTTACTACCTTTGCAATCAAATTGGTAAAATAGTAAAATCGTAAAATAACATTATGCTTACACTGAAACTCATTACCGAGGAAACTGACCGCGTCATACGCGGACTGGAAAAGAAACACTTTAAGGGAGCCAAGCAGGCCATTGACGAAGTGATGGCCGTTGACAAGCGTCGCCGCGAAGCTCAGCAGGAGCTGGACAAAAACCTATCAGAAGCCAAGAAGATGGCCGCCCAGATTGGTGCGCTGATGAAAGAAGGCAAGCGCGACGAGGCAGAGACCGTCAAGAAGCAAGTAGCGCAGATGAAGGACACCAACAAGCAGCTGGAGGAACTGATGAACCAGTCGCAAGAAGAGATGACGCGTCTGCTCTGCCAGATTCCTAACATTCCCTACGACGAAGTGCCTGAGGGCCGTGCCGCCGAGGATAACCACGTGGTGAAATCGAACCTGAAGGAATGTGACGGTACTGACACTGTGGGCAACTGGAACGTAAACCCCAAGCTGGGCATTGACAATCCCCTGCCCCACTGGGAGCTGGCCAAGAAATACAACCTCATCGACTTCGACCTGGGAGTGAAGATTACGGGTGCCGGTTTCCCCGTCTACATTGGCAAGGGAGCACGCCTGCAACGCGCACTTATCAACTTCTTCCTGGATGAGGCCCGCAAGAGTGGCTATACGGAAATCATGCCGCCAACGGTGGTCAACGCTGCCAGCGGCTACGGCACAGGACAGCTGCCCGACAAGGAAGGTCAGATGTATCACTGTGAGGTTGACGACTTCTATCTCATCCCCACGGCCGAGGTGCCCGTGACAAATATCTATCGCGACGTGATTCTCGACGAGAAGGACTTACCCATCAAGAACTGCGCCTATACTGAGTGTTTCCGCAGAGAGGCAGGAAGCTATGGAAAGGACGTGCGCGGGCTGAACCGTCTGCACGAGTTTTCGAAGATAGAAATTGTACGCATCGATAAGCCAGAGCACTCCAAGGAGAGCCATAAGGAGATGCTGGAGCACGTGGAAGGCTTGCTCAAGAAACTGGAGCTGCCCTACCGCATCCTACTGCTTTGCGGTGGCGACCAAAGTTTCACATCGTCTATCTGCTACGACTTCGAGGTCTATTCAGAAGCTCAGGGCCGCTGGCTTGAGGTGTCATCAGTATCTAATTTCGACACCTATCAGGCCAACCGTCTGAAGTGCCGCTATCGTCGCGAGGACACCAAGAAGACTGAACTCTGCCACACACTGAACGGATCGGCTCTCGCACTGCCCCGCATCGTGGCCGCCCTTTTAGAGAACAACCAGACGGAGCAGGGCATCAAGGTGCCTGCAGCCCTTGTTCCTTACATGGGATGTGACATAATAGACTGATCATCAACACCCTCATGAAGCGTAAAAAAAATTGTGAGGTATAAACTAAACAGATATGAATAAAATTGTAAGAAAAGAGCAGTTCTCGGAGAAGGTATATCTCTTTGAGATAGAGGCCCCGCTGATTGCTAAAAGCCGTAAGGCTGGTAACTTCGTGATAGTCCGCGTAGGCAAAAAAGGCGAGCGCATGCCTTTGACCATTGCCGGTGCCGACATTGAGAAAGGCACCATCACTTTGGTGGTTCAGATGGTAGGCCTCTCTTCAAAGAAGCTCTGTGCTCTCAATGAGGGAGACTACGTGACTGACGTAGTCGGGCCTCTCGGCAATCCTACAAAAATCGAGAAATACGGTACTGTGGTCTGCGCAGGCGGTGGCCTCGGCGTAGCCCCGATGCTGCCGATTATTCAGGCACTGAAAGCTGCAGGCAACCGTATACTCTCCGTGATGGCTGGCCGAAGCAAGGATCTCATCATTCTGGAAGACAAGGTTCGTGAGAGTTCCGACGAGGTCATCATCATGACTGACGACGGCTCGTATGGCGAAAAGGGCGTGGTGACTGTTGGTATTGAAAAGTTTGTCGAGCAGGAGCACGTTGACAAAGTTTTCGCCATCGGACCTCCCATCATGATGAAGTTCTCCAATCTGACGGCGCAAAAGCACGGCATCCCGTGCGAGGTGTCACTCAACACCATCATGGTTGACGGCACCGGCATGTGCGGTGCTTGCCGACTCACCATTGGCGGCAAGACCAAATTCGTCTGCATTGACGGTCCTGAGTTTGACGGCGCACTCGTCGACTGGGACGAAATGTTCAAGCGCATGGGAACCTTCAAGCGCGAGGAACAGGAGGAACTGGCTCACTTTGAAGAGCATCTCGACAAGGAGTCTGGAAATGACGGAAACACCGGATTGTCCGGAAAAGGTACCGATGTCGTCATGGATGAAGACCCGACCAATGACACCATAGAAGTGCTGACGAACCGCTCTGCTGCCTGGCGTGAAGAACTCCGCAAGAGCATGAAACCTAAGGAGCGCACACAAATAGAGCGTGTGGTGATGCCGGAATTAGACCCTGTCTATCGCGCAACGACACGCACGGAGGAAGTCAACATCGGACTGACGAAAGAGATGGCCATGCGTGAGGCCAAGCGTTGCCTGGACTGCGCAAAGCCGACTTGCGTCGAAGGATGTCCCGTCAACATCAACATTCCGTCGTTCATCAAGAACATAGAGCGTGGTCAGTTCCTGGCTGCTGCCAAGGTGCTGAAAGACACCTCTGCCCTACCCGCTGTCTGCGGTCGCGTCTGTCCGCAGGAGAAGCAGTGCGAAAGCAAGTGCATACACCTGAAGATGAACGAGCCTGCCGTGGCCATCGGCTATCTGGAGCGCTTTGCTGCTGACTTCGAGCGCGAAAGCGGCAATATTAGTCTGCCTGAGATTGCTCCTACCAACGGCATCAAGATAGCCGTCGTCGGTTCGGGACCTGCCGGACTGAGCTTTGCCGGCGACATGGTGAAGAAGGGATACGACGTTTACGTCTTCGAGGCACTGCACGAAATCGGTGGTGTGCTGAAATACGGTATTCCCGAGTTCCGTCTGCCCAACAAGATTGTTGACGTGGAAATTGAAAATCTGGCCAAGATGGGCGTGCACTTCCAAACGGACGTCATCGTTGGCAAGACCATCACGGTCGAACAACTGGAAGAGCAAGGTTTCAAGGGTATCTTTGTAGGTTCCGGTGCTGGTCTGCCTAACTTCATGAACATACCGGGCGAGAACAGCATCAACATCATGTCGTCAAACGAGTATCTGACTCGCGTGAACCTGATGGACGCAGCCAACCCCACTACCGACACGCCACTGAATCCGGCAAAGAGCGTACTTGTGGTTGGCGGCGGAAATACAGCCATGGACTCATGCCGTACGGCCAAGCGATTAGGCGCAGAGGTGACGCTCGTCTACCGACGTTCGGAGGTAGAGATGCCGGCCCGTCTGGAGGAGGTGAAGCACGCCAAGGAAGAAGGTATCAACTTCCTAACACTGCACAACCCCATCGAATATATTGCCGATGAGAACGGTGCCGTCAAGCAGGCGGTGCTGCAGGTGATGGAACTGGGAGAACCCGATGCCTCCGGACGTCGTTCACCCGTACCTGTTGAGGGAAAGACCGTCACGCTCGATGTTGATCAGGTCATCGTAGCAGTAGGTGTGTCACCCAACCCCTTGGTACCCAAAAGCATCGATGGACTGGAGCTTGGACGAAAGAACACCATCGTTGTCAACGAAGGCATGCAGTCGGCACGTAGTGAAATCTTTGCCGGCGGCGACATCGTTCGTGGCGGTGCAACAGTAATTCTTGCTATGGGCGACGGTCGTCGTGCTGCTCAGCACATGGACGAGTATTTGAAAAGTAAAAGTGAATAGTGAATAATTTGATTCCACTATGAACGGACTTTATACTATCATACTGCTCATACTAAGCAACGTCTTCATGACGCTTGCTTGGTATGGGCATTTGCGATTACAGCAGTCTGGCATCAGCAACAACTGGCCACTGCTCGGGGTCATCACCTTCTCGTGGATGATAGCCTTCTTAGAGTACTGCTGTCAGGTTCCAGCCAACCGTCTCGGTTTCATAGACAATGGCGGCCCCTTCAACTTAGTTCAACTGAAGGTCATTCAAGAGTGCATCTCACTGGCGGTCTTTGCTGTCATTGCTAACATCATGTTCCAAGGAACTCACCTGCATTGGAACCACATCCTGGCATTCCTACTCATTATCTGCGCTGTCTATCTGGTGTTCATGAAATAATCGCATCTGAATTCAATTATCATGAAAAAGGTCTTCCTACTCATATGGTCTCTGACATTCCTTACACTGCCCATAATGGGTCAAAAGCGTAAGGTAACTCAACTCACACCAGAACAACAGGAATGGCAGGCAAAGCAGGAGCGCATGATAGCCAACACACAACGCATCATGATAATTGACAGCATGGTGGTGGACAAGCAGCAGTTCCTCAGCTACTACCGACTGACACCTGAGGCGGGAACAATAGCGCACTATCAGGAACTTTTCCATACCACTCAACAACCGCATGCCTTCGTTTTTGTCAACGAGATTGGCAACCGATGCTATTTCTCCATGGAAAAAACTGACAGCACTGTCAACCTCTATAGCAGCGACCTGATGGGCAACCGCTGGTCCAGTCCCAAAGCACTGCGGGGCATCAACGACGACCTTGGATTCCGACGTGTCAACTACCCATTCATGATGGGTGACGGCACCACCCTTTACTTTGCCGCAGAGGGAAGTGACGGACTGGGAGGATACGACATCTACGTCACGCGCTACAATGCCGAAGAAAATGAATTCCTTCATCCGGCAAACATTGGGATGCCATTCAACTCAGAAGCTAACGACTATATGTACGCCATCGACGAGTACAACAACCTCGGGTGGTTTGCCTCCGACCGCAATCAGCCCGACGATAAAGTATGTATCTACATCTTCATTCCCCCAACTACGCGCCAGACCTATAGCCCTTCGGAATTCAGTGCCGAAAAAATTGCTTCCTTTGCGCGCATTGACCGTATTGCTGACACATGGACAGATTCCCTTGCATATGAGTCCGCACAGCAACGCCTTCATGCTCTATCAACAGCCAAGGCCGACAGCAAGACTTACACAAAATTTTACTTCGTCATTAACGACAATACCACATACACACAATCCGCTGACTTCCGAGCTCCTGGTAATGCAAAGCGTTACCAGCAACTCATTGCATTGTACAACAGACACCAGCGATTGCAGACCACACTTGACCATGCTCGCGACTACTATGCCACGGCCTCAAAAAGCGAACGAGATGAACTGCAACCAGAAATATTGGCCAGCGAACAGAAGCAACACAAAGTTTACCAAGAAATCCGTCAACTGGAAAAAAATATCAGAAACCAAGAAATCATATTTCTAACTAATAAAAAGTAATACTATGACCAAGAAGCATTTTCCCGAATCAGAGCTTATCATCAATAATGACGGCTCTTGTTTCCACCTTCACCTAAAGTCCGAACATCTAGCAGACAAGGTTATTCTTGTGGGCGATCCTGCACGAGTAAATACGGTAGCAGCACACTTCGACAGCCAAGAGTGCGAGGTACAGAGTCGCGAGTTCCATACCATTACTGGTACATACAAGGGGAAACGTATCACCTGCCAGAGCCATGGCATCGGATGCGACAACATTGACATTGTAGTGAACGAACTCGACACGCTCGCCAACATAGACTACAAGACAAGAGAGGAGAAAGACGAACACCGCACACTGACCATGGTGCGCATTGGCACCTGCGGTGGACTACAGCCATTCACGCCCACAGGCTCGTTTGTGGCCTCAGTAAAGAGCATCGGTTTCGACGGCTTGCTCAACTACTATGCCGGTCGTAACGTGGTGTGCGACATACCTATGGAACGTGCCTTCAAGGAGCACATGCAGTGGGACCCCATCAAGGGCGCACCCTACGTAGCCGTGGCTGACGCTGAACTGATTGACCAAATAGCACAAGACGATATGGTACGTGGCTACACCGTAGCCTGCGGGGGTTTCTACGGTCCGCAGGGTCGCCAGCTGCGTGCCGACATTGCCGATCCCGACCAGAACCGGAAGATAGAGTCGTTCGAGTATGACGGTATGAAGATTTGCAACTTCGAGATGGAGTCGTCAGCCCTTGCCGGCCTTGCCTCCATCTTAGGCCATCGTGCGATGACCTGCTGCATGGTCATCGCCAACCGTTATGCCCAGGAGATGAATACGGAATATAAGAACTCCATCGATACACTGATCCAAAAGGTTTTAGACCGGATTTGAGTCATCTCAGGCTATATATCGTTGCACTATTTATAGCGGTGACACATATCTGTGATACGTTTCTTAATCTCTAACCTGACATATTCGGGGGTCAACACTTCCACTTCACTCCCCATCGCCAATATGGCTTATATGAAATCGTAGGTGGGAGCCAAACGCAGTTCAAAGATTGAATAGTCTGCCGTTTGTTCCGTCTCCCGCTGTGAATGGTGGAGGGGCAGCGAGTGGAGATATTTCCCTGCGATGATTGACATCGTAGACCTTCAGGCGGATAGTCTCGACAGCATATTCCTCTGGTTCGACGATAATGCCAAAGGCATCGGCGAAATAGCTTTCAACAGAGAACTGCTGAGGCATCTTGAAGGTCTGTTCAGCGATATCTAAGCGTTCCACCCTATCTAATGCATAGCGGCGGATACGCGCTTGGTTCGTCAGTTCCGTTGGTTCTTCACCATCAGGCTCGTTCTTCATCACATCAACGACATACCACCTTTGACGAAACACACGGACGCAATAGGGTTCTAACGAGATTTCACGCAGCTCCTTGTCGAAGTAGTCTTGATAAGTCATCGTAAGCACACGGTTCTCCTTCATGGCTTGGAGCACGGTCAGCAGGTAGTCGTTGCCCGAGGGAATGTCCTCGTACATCATTCGTTCGCGCAATCCACGACTGTCTTGCAGGAGTCCGTTAACCGCAAAAGCCGACAGCAGCCAGTCCTTCACCCTGTCATTCTCTAACCAGTCACGCTGCACAATACGGTTTTGATAGCCGTTGCGGGCATCCGCATCACGTTTACGACCCATAGTTCAAAGGCGTGCTGCTCGATGTCGAAGCTCACCTCGTTGTGCAGTTGCTTCTGCTTCTTGCTACGCTCTATCTTCTTCGCCTTGTCGGTATCCACCTGTGCGGTGTACTGCAGTACCAGACGCTCTATCTCAGCCTCCGTCTCGGCAATCTTCTTCTTATAGTATTCGTACAGCTCCTGGCTCTACTTCATCACGAACAGGTGATTATCATCCCACGTCGCCTCTAGCTTTCATTGTTTTCGGGGTGATTTGGCAGTTTGAAATGGTCTGAGGGGCAAATCCATATTAAAAAAAGTTGACTAAACAAGTAGCTTACAGATGTCACACCACTATTAAAGACGTTCTGGCGGGATTTTTCCATATTCGCAGCAAGTAAAGCGTGTAAACCTGTAGAAAAATCTGAATTTATTCGTTTTTTTACTCGCTTAATTGTAATTTTGCACTCAAAATATAGACATTATGGAACAAGAGAGAGCTACACCAGAGGTCTTGCCGGGCAAGCGTACCCGTCGTGGATGAATCTGAGGTGGGCTTTGCGCTCTACTTCTACAACTTCCCCACGTTCATCGGCCATTCTGGGTTGTATCTGGAAGATTTATTTGTATGGCCTGAAGAACGAGGCAAGGGCTATGGAAAGGCCCTGCTGCTGCATCTGGTAAAGATAGCACGCGAGCACCATTGCGTACGGATGGAGTGGACATGTCTGAACTGGAACCAGCCCATCATCGACTTCTATCTCTCGCTCGGAGCCGTGCCGATGAAGGAGTGGACGATGTATCGGCTGGATGCTGTGGCGTTGGAAAGATTATCAACAATATAAAATAAAATAGAATACGACTATGATTAAGATGTATGTGATGAAAACCTGCCCTGACTGCGAGTACGTTGAGAAGCAGGTGGTGGGAAATCCCAATTTCGAGGTGATTGACATCGGCAAGCATGTGAGAAACCTGAAGGAGTTTATCAAACTGCGCGACAGCCACCCTGCTTTCGATGAAGCGAAAGCGGTAGACGATCTAGGCATTCCGTGCTATGTGCTGGAGGATGGAACGGTGACACTCTACTCGAAGGATGTAGGACTTGAGCCGAGGCCGCAGACGGAAGGCGCTTCCTGTAGCATTGGCGGCAGAGGGTGCTGAGTAACGGAAACACAAACAGATATGACAGAGAAAGAAAAGATGCTCGCTGGCGAGGTGTATGATGCCACAGACCCAGAACTGTTGCGCGAACTGGCTGAGACACGGGAGCGCATCTGTGACTACAATGCCCTGCGACCCTCTGAAATAGAGAAGATGAGGGCGATTCTGAAAGAACTGCTGGGTGGTATCGGCGATGACGGAATTATCATCAACCAGCCGTTCCGCTGCGACTATGGGCGGCAAATCTGCGTAGGTAAGCGATTCTTCGCTAACTTCAATTTCACGGTGCTTGATGAAGCCCGTGTCACTATCGGCGATGACTGCTTCATAGGCCCTAACGTCAGCATCTATACTGCTTGTCACAGCACAGACCCCGTGGAGCGCAACACCCGTCAGGAGTGGGCGCGCCCCGTCACCATCGGCGACAATGTGTGGATAGGTGGTAGCGTCACTATTCTGCCTGGTGTCACCATCGGTGATAACGTCAGCATCGGGGCAGGTTCAGTCGTGGTACACGACATCCCCAGCAATACTATTGCGGTGGGCAATCCCTGCAAGGTAATCAAGAAACTTTAATTGTAGCTTTATGATGGATTTCAAGGATAAAGTAGCCGTTATTACGGGTGGCGCACAGGGTATCGGGCGCTGCATCGCCGAGGAGTTCCTGAAGGCTGGGGCACCGACTATGACGGCCCCGATGCCATTCAGCAGCCAGTGGGTCGTGTGGGCAATCCGATGGATATTGCCAATATGGTGCTCTACCTATGTTCCGACAAAGCGGGCTTCATCACAGGCGAGAACATCTGCATCGATGGGGGCATGACCCGCCAGATGATCTATCATGGTGATAATGGATGGAAATTAGAAGTTTAACATAATGGTATTAAGTTTATGAAACAAGTGATCAACACCAAGGCAGCACCTGCTGCCATCGGGCCGTATAGTCAGGCCATCCAAGTAGGAAACCTCGTATATACATCAGGTCAGATTCCCATTGATCCTACAACGGGTTCATTCGTTGAGGGTGGCATCAAGGAGCAGACGCGCCAGTCGCTGAGCAACGTTCAGGCGATACTGCGCGAGGCAGGTCTCAGCATGACCAATGTCATCAAGACTACCGTTTTCATGGCAGACATGAGTGACTTTGCCGCCATGAATGAAGTGTATGCAGAATTCTTTTCAGAACCATACCCAGCACGTTCAGCAGTAGCGGTCAAGACATTGCCGAAAGGGGCATTGGTTGAGATAGAAGTGATTGCGGCCAAAGACTGACTGGCATTACGGCACCTGCTACCATTCGCATAATTTCAAACGAGAGGATTATACATCAATCTTCTTGATGACTTTTGCAGGAACGCCGCCAACAATCGTGTTCGGCTCCACGTCCTTGGTCACCACAGCACCTGCTGCTACAACGGCTCCATCGCCGATGGTCACTCCTGCAAGTACCGTGGCATTGGCACCTATCCAGACGTTCTTGCCGATGTGGATGGGGGCATACGACATGCTCTGACGCTTGGCTGGGTCAAGGTCGTGGTTGATGGTGGCCAGCACAACGTTATGGCCAATGAGTGCGCCCTCGTCGATGGTGATGCCACCCTGATCCTGAAACTTGCAGCCCATGTTGATGAACACCCGTTCACCAACGATGGTGTTCTTACCGCAGTCGGTATGGAACGGCGGGAACATGCCTACCGTCTTGGGTACCTCTCTGCCCCAAAGCTGTTCCAGCAACGTGTGCAGCTGCTCTGGAGTATGGTACTTGCCGTTAATCTCATCCGTTATCTTCAATGCCTCCTGCGACAACTGATGGAACATCATGTGGACATCGGAACCGCCAACGACAGGCTTACCCGATGCCATGTAATCTCTAAACTCTTGTATCGTCATCATGTGTTATTGTTTCGTTTGGTGTGACCTAACTACCTTATACTTTAAGAAATCGTTTTCAGCCCAATGATAGAAGCTATGAGCGTCGTAAGAAAGAAGGGAGGAATCCGCGAGATTGATAATCTCGTGGAGAGTACCTGAGCCAGAACGTGGCTGGCTCGTGGAAAATGAAGATGCCTACGAGTACAGCACCGACGGCACCAATGCCCGTCCATACAGGATAGGCCGTGCCAATTGGTAGTGTCTGCGTTGCCTTTGCCAGCAGTATGGCACTTAAAACGTAGAATACGGCAAAACCGCTGATCCATGTCCACCACTCGTAGCCTGCTACGCCTTTGGCTCGTCCGAGGCAATAGGTAAAGCCAACCTCGCACAGCCCTGCGATAATCAAGATAATCCAGTTCATATTCATCATGCCCCTTTGGCTTATGCCGCATCCCCGTTTGTCGGGGATTACTCAAACCTTCTAAGGCGGTGCAAAGTTACGATTTTTCTGTTAGAATATAGTCGCTGAAGGGGAAAATCCTACAAACGTTTAGGAGTTTCACCCCTCCACTTTAGGATTTATCCTTTGCAAATGAGTCGAAAAATGCCGTACTTTGCACTGTGATTAAGAAACAAATGTCTAACATTTAAAGGATAGGAGATTTGATTATGAAGATGATCAATAAAGTGATTGCAGCCGCAATGATGATGGCCATCACAACCGCAATGCCAGCAATGGCAGGTAATAGGAATCATAAGCACCACGACAAGAAAACAACTGTCGTCGTAGTAACCAACAGTCCCAGAGGTTCACATTTCGACAGGGTGGACAAAAAGACTTCCCACTTCGATAACTCCAAGCATCATGCCTACCGTCCAGTTGTCAAGACCTGCACGTTCAGAGTCAGCCGCCATGCAGCCCACCACCATGCAGTGGCCAAGGCAGAGCGCATCCACGGCGTGATGGGAGCCTACTGGAACCCTCGCACTCACGAAATGACCGTCCGCTACGATGCCCGTGTGACATCAGCCCGTCATATCATGCACTTAGTGGCTTAGATGCCATACCATATATATCCAAGGCTGCGATTAAGCGAGTGCAATCAAACTTGTTTGAATTGCCGAGCGTGAGCAGGCTCGACCATAGGTCAAAAGAAGTCCCGGCTTGCACGATTGCAGGTCGGGACTTTGAATTTAATGGTAGTGTCTGCATCCCCGCTATTGTGTTGTATGTGATTCATTCTGTCTGTAGGATTTTGGAGTCATTCCAAACTGCCGCTTGAAAAGACGGAAATAGTAGGGAACATCCCTGAAACCACCGTCATCGGAGGGCAGGCTAAATCTTGTTACGGGGCGAGGCTCAAACAAGAAAAGATTGAGTTATTTCGAAGTCTGTTCAAGAGACGCAAAGGTTTAAATCAGAACTCCTAACCCAAATGCCGGGAATCCTTTTGTTTAAAGGGCGTTCGAGCGGTTAGGAGTTGGCGGGACTCCTCACCAAGTCCTCACCAACTCCCCACCCGACTATCATCAAGCCGCCTCTTGATTCCTTGAAGGCTTGACCTTTGGAATAACCCGATAGTGGGCCACATTATGAGGATGAGCCTGCTCGAAGCCCAGCTTCTTGTCGAACTTGTTCGAGAGATTCAGATGATCCAGATAATACTGGCGCAGCGGCTGGGGCAGCAGACGGCGCACAAACGTAGTCTTCCCACATCCCTGAGCACCGATGAGCGTCGGTACACACTCATTGCCGTGCAGCATGTCCATCTGTAGCCAGTGGGCCACCGCAGAGCGCAGCCAGACAGACAGGAAGTGGTGTTGCTCCGTTGAAAGGCCGGGCAATCTGGAGAAGAGCCAGGCCACGTGGTTCTGTCCGTCCCACTGGGGCAGGCCTTCGAGGAACTCGCGTATGGGATCAAACGCGCGTACCTCTTCCGAGCGTAACAGGTCCTGGATGTCCGTCTTCGGATTGCACTTCTCGTCAGCCAGTTCCTTTCGGGCTCGGATGATGATGCTCATCTCGGCCTCTGGCGTCAGTTCACGATACACTGGCTCGTCCTTAGCGGGCAGCACTGCAAATTCAATCTTTCCGTTCAGCACATTGCGGCGGAAGAGATAATGGTTCTGAAGGAACTGCTCTACTGCGAGCAGTCCTCCCTGCGAGGTCTGAACGGCCTCAAGCTGTTTTGTCTGTTCTTTTTCCATAAATATGTCTTTCTTGGTGATTAGTCCTATTCCTTAAGGCTTCTCCCTTAATTCGGGTGCAAAGATAAAGAATATTTTCGTTCCTTCCTAATTTTACCTTCAAATTTCAGGCGATTTTTCCCAAATGTTAAACGAATTTGTTTGGAGGTCAGAATCGGGGGGTAGATGATGGGGTCTTGGACAAGCCAAGCGTTCCTTTGGGCCGAGCGAGGAGTTGGTTACCAGTCGGTGAGGAGTCCGAGCTACTCCTAACCCCTCCCAAACACCTTTCTGCAAAGGGCTTCCGGCTCAATTGGGTTAGGAGTTACCCATTTTTTCTTTAAGCCTAAGAGAAATTATTGGCAGCCCTAAGAGAAAATACTGCCTACCCTAAGAGAAACGTAACCTCGCCCCCAGCGAAGTTACGGCTCGTTGCCAACGAGATTACGGCTCACTATTGACGACCATAACCTCGCTGCGTATTCCCAGCATGGGAACGTTTTATACCCAAGATGGGAATAATTCCCGATATTTGCAAATAATTCCAAAGATATTTTCTTGTTTCGCTGAAAATTCGTACTTTTGCAACAAGTATCGCAAATGGCCATCGCTCGAGCTATGCTCGCTTGCTACCGAAGGGACGCAAGAAACGGCAGAAGCCTCAACAGCGAGGCTATGGGAAGTCCCTGAGTGCAGGGTGGCGGTATGACTTCGTGGGTAAAACAAAACAAGCGTTTGCTGTTTATTCAATAACGTTCGGGAAACTTGGCGGTGGAAAGAACAAGAAATCAGAATAAAAGTAGATGCCCGATAGTGGGCACTGCTACGTCTGATTTCTTAGGTTTCCGCCAAGTACCTCCGAACGAGATGTGGTTTAAGTGTCCACATTTCGTTTCTTTGATTGGTGCTTGGCGGAAACTGTGTTATCTGAATCTTACATGACAGGCTCTTAGATTTAGTGATGGCCCACATCATTAAACGATAAAGCTATGGCTGCTATTAACGACCTGATAGAACAGATAGAGGACGAAGGGCTGCGACAGCGCATCAACGAAGAGTTGCGCAGGCTGCTGAAGCAAAAGAAGTTTGGGCTGGTGTTCGAGGAGCATCAGCCTGAAGGACTGACGGAAGGCCCCATCTATCCTTACTTACAGAAGATTGACCAAGTGGGGCATGCGCCAGACGACTCGCTGTGGCACACGCTGATAGAGTCTGACAACTATTATGCACTGCAACTCTTGGCCTATCTCTATCCTGGCATGGTGGACTGCATCTATATCGACCCGCCTTACAACACCGGAGCCCGAGACTGGAAGTACAACAACGACTATGTGGACTCCTCCGACCAGTACCGCCACTCCAAATGGCTCTCCATGATGAAGCGTCGCCTAAAGTTAGCGAAGAAACTGCTGAACCCACGCGACTCTGTGCTGATTGTCACCATCGATGAAAAGGAGTATCTGCATTTGGGATGCCTGTTGGAAGAAATGTTTCCAGAAGCGAGGATGCAGATGGTAAGCAGTGTGATAAATCCAGCAGGTGTTAGTAGAGGTGGTGAGTTTGCAAGGACAGATGAATACCTTTTTTTTGTAATGATAGGAAAGAGTAATCCCACAAGAATCGCCTTATCAAATGAATGGCGTGGAAATATTAAAGGAGGATATAAAGATAAATTACGTTGGAATGGTCTTCAACGTTCTGGAACATCTGTTTTGCGCTCTGATCGGCCAAGAATGTTTTATCCTATCTATCTAAATAAAACGGGAGAAAAGATTGTGGATATTGGATATGATATCCCTTTAGGTATTGATAGAAGAACCATACAATGCCCTGAGGAAATGGTGCAATTATGGCCAATATTCCCAGACGGTAAAGAAGGAAGATGGAGATTGGGAAGAGACTCTCTTATAGAATTAATAAAAAAACATTATGTTAAAATAGGCAAGTTTAGAGGTGAAGACACTTCATTGTCATATTTAGCGAAAGGTGAGCAACAAAAGGTTGAAAATGGAGAATTTCCAATTATAGGATATGCACCAGATGGATCTTTAATTGTTGATGAAAGCCTGTATGAAGCAAAGTTTATTCCGGGTACTCAGTGGTGGATTAGTACTCATGATGCAACTCAACAAGGAACAAAACAATTGAATGCAATTATTGGAAATCGTTTCTCCTTCCCCAAATCCCTCTACGCCGTCCACGACACCATCCGTTTCTTCGTAGCCAACAAGCCCAATGCTCTTATTGTTGATTTCTTCGCAGGCTCTGGCACCACACTTCATGCTGTGAACCTGCTGAATGCAGAGGATGGTGGTCATCGCCGCTGCATCATGGTGACGAACAACGAAGTGAGTGAGCAGGAAGCCAAGACGCTGACGAAGCAAGGATACAAGCCTGGCGATGACGAATGGGAACGATTGGGTATAGCCCGCTATGTGAACTGGCCGCGAACAGTGTGCTCCATAGAGGGGCACGACGTGAATGGGCAACCGCTGAAAGGCGAATATCTTGGTACTGACCACCGCCAAATGAAAGACGGGTTTGGGGCTAACTGCATCTTCTTCAAACTCGGTTTCCTCGACAAGACACAAGTGGCACTCGGACGACAGTTCCGTGAACTGCTTCCACTGCTTTGGATGAAAGCTGGTAGCATAGGCCCATGCCCTACGCTCGAATCAGACAACATCCCACAGATGATGGTGCTGCCAGAGAACGGCTTTGCCGTGCTGACAGACGAGAAGGCCTTCAGCCAGTTTGTGGAGCAAGTCAATAGCGAGGACAGCATCCGAATGGTGTACCTCGTAGTGGATAGCGACTCGCTCTACAGAGAGATGACACACAGTTTCCCACGGCGACAGACCTGCCAGCTGTATCGCGACTATTTAGACAACTTCCGTATCAACCCAACAAGATAACTTTAGAAAGATGATAGACGAACTGCTAACCTTCCAGAAGCGGGCCTTAGAGAAACTGCGCAGTCATTGTGCTGCAGCCCACAACGAATACCGACTGAGCAGACAGAACCAAGTGGTGTCGTTCACGGCACCGACTGGCGCCGGCAAGACCATCATCATGGCCTCGCTGATAGAGGACATCCTGTTTGGTACGGAGCACTATGTGGAACAGCCCGATGCCATCTTCGTATGGCTCTCTGATTCGCCAGAACTGAACCAGCAGTCGAAAGAGAAGATAGATGCGAAGTGTGACAAGATCAAGATGCACCAATGTGTGGTCATCAGCGACGATTCATTTGACAGAGAGACGTTAGAAGAAGGACACATCTACTTCCTGAACACTCAGAAACTGAGCCGTTCGAGCAACCTGACCCAACACTCCGACAACCGCCAGTACACGATATGGGAGACGCTGGCCAATACCATCAGCGACAAAGCCGACAAGCTTTACTTCATCATCGATGAGGCTCACCGAGGCATGCGGGGCCAGGAGGCCGGACGCGCCACCAGCACAATGCAGAAGTTCATCCTTGGCAGCGAGAAAGACGGCTTGCCGCCAGTGCCAGTAGTGATAGGCATGTCGGCAACGATAGAGCGGTTCAATCAGTTGGTAAAGAATTCCGCTGCCACCAATCGTCCTGTGCGGGTATCGCCCGATGAGGTGCGTTCGTCTGGTCTGTTGAAGGACAGAGTCATCATCTATTATCCCAAGGATGCCAACGAGCAGAAAGATATGGCCGTGCTTCAGGCTGCTACTGACGAATGGCTGCAGAAGTGCCTGCATTGGGAAACATTTTGCAGAGAACAGCATCACTGGATGGTCAGGCCGGTCTTTGTCGTTCAGGTGCTGAATGGTTCTGGCGATGCGTTGTCAGAAACCAAGCTCGATGACTGTCTGGCCAAGATAGAGGAGCGGCGAGGCAGCAAGTTCGTAAAGGGCGAGGTGGTGCATGCCTTTGGCGACACCAAAGGCGGGGTGACTATCAATGGCCTGGAAATACCGTATGTAGAACCTTCAAAGATTCAAGATGACAAACAAGTGAAGGTGGTGTTCTTCAAAGAGACACTCTCTACAGGCTGGGACTGCCCAAGGGCAGAGACCATGATGTCGTTCCGCCGCTATGTGGATGCCACAGCCATTGCCCAGCTGTTAGGGCGAATGGTGCGCACACCGATTCATCAGCGCATCATGGTGGACGATATGCTGAACGACGTGCAGCTCTTCCTGCCCCACTTCGATAAGAAGATGGTGAAGAAGGTGGTTGACGAGTTGCAAAACGAGGAGGGCGGCGAACTGCCGACAGAGATTATCGGTGACGAGATAGAGCACGGGACATATACTGTGCTGACAGCGAAAAAGACTGTCCGCAGAGTGCAGCCTGTTGATGATGGACCTACATTGTTTGACCAACCATTTGTTAGTGGTGAGAATCCCGTTGAAACTCTAACATACCAACCTGCTGACCAGCACCAACGGACGCAAAGTAAACCGAAGGCTCCTGTAGTTAATCCTGAGCCGATAGACTTTGAATATGACGAGATAGACCGTCCTCGAATAGTCAGTTTCATCAACAATCTGGCCCTACCAAGCTATCAAGTACGTCCCTATCAACAGAGCAACTATCTGAATTCGCTTTTTGCACTCTGTCGCTTCTTGCTCATCTCTGGTTTGGATGTCAATGCAAAGGAGGGTGTCATAAGTACTATTGTGGAGAGGATCAATGAATACGTCAACAGGCTGAAACAGTCAGGCAAGTATCAGGCAGCGAAGGAAAAGGTAGAAAACTTCGAGATGTTTGCTACTGTCTATGATGCCTTTGGTGAACAGATAAAGGCAGAGCCTGTCAAGAATATGTTTTCTGAGACTGACGTGGATATAGAGCGGCAGTTGCGCATTGCTGAGCGACAACTGGGGAATGAAGGCGTCGCCGTTGCTTATGGCCGGAAATATGACAACCCAAACCGCCAAAGTAGTTACATGACAGATGTTATACTTTTCGTTTGCGATGAGGAACAGATGAACGGCCTGCATGCTTTTGCCAAAACGACCTATCATCAACTGAACGATCGATATAGGCAAAGAACAACCCGGCTTTCTGATGCGCTGAAGACCCAATACCGAAACATCGTCCGCGATAGTGCAGAGGTGTCTGAGGTTCCTTTCTTCTTGGGCGAGAACATCATGTTCCGCAATGATGAAGAGGGGGAAGAATATGGTGACCACTTGTTTGTCAACGAACAAACGGGTACAGCCCGCATCAAGTTGAATGGCTGGGAGAAACGGGTGATAGAAGAGGAACGCAAGCGTGAGGACTATCGCTGCTGGTATCGCAATCCCTCACGCGGCAGCGATGCCTTGGCTCTGTATCATATATATAAAGGTGTCAAGAAGCAGTTCTATCCTGACTTTCTGATTATCCGGAAGGAGAGCGGAGGTGACTATATTCTCGACATCTTGGAACCTCATGACCCTGGACGCGATGACAACGTCAGCAAGGCCAAGTCGCTGGCGCAATACGCCACAGAGAACCTATCCATTGGCCGTGCCCAGCTCATCCGAATGGTCAAGACACCAACAGGCGATGCCTTAAGCCGACTCGACTTCGCTGCTCATAGCGAACTGCGGGAGAAGGTGGCTGTGATAAATACGCCAGATGAACTGGAAAACTTGTTTGTGCAGTATGGAGAATAATTCAGATTGCGAAATTACGGAAAATAGCCCTAAAAACAAGAAGTTTTCTATTTAAGAATTGGTAGTCTCAGTAAAAAGTTGTATCTTTGCATGAAAGAATTATAAATGGAACAGTATCTATCCCATATAGCTGACGCCATGGAGTTCTCCAAAATCGCGGGGAACATGTTCAAGGCAGTTTTCGCCACCTCTGCCGATGTGGTGATGAAGGTTAGTGGGCTACGCCTTGAGGCTATTCGTGTGATAGCCCGTGAGCAAGGTGTAGAGATAGAGGACACTTTGACTGGTCCACCATGTCAATCCCTGTAGAAAACAGAAAATACAAGACACTTGACGTGGTGGATGGCATTAAGATAATAGAAGATTTTGAAAGCGGCAACGGCAAGACGCCTGTTATGTCTAACACAGCAGATACTGTTTACGCTGTATGGAGTGAGGCAGCAGGTCGCATCAAGCATATATTCTATTACAAGAATCATGTTTTGTACTATGCCATTGACATAGAAGGTGACAACTCTCATGCTCACAACGTTTATGTTGATTCAAAAACTGGTGAGATAGGGAGGAAAACTCATAGCAAAAAGAACCGTATTGAGTTGGATCAAAAAGAGTGGAACATTGTTAACAAGTTATCAGGATGGACAAAGAAAAAGAACTGATTATAGATAACTGGATGGAATTCCATCCAGTTATCACCAAAGGTGATTTAGGATGGAGTGAGGAATGTATCCGTGACGCCATGAGTGAAGATCCGAAGGAGATATTTGATTATTTCTGGCGGAACTTCTTCTCTATCATC